>Ga0209770_10000533_pt1 | contig 20861 bp, 22 predicted proteins | sample LauGreSu1BDMLBDD_2_FD_187572 | JGI IMG/M metagenome (GOLD analysis project Ga0209770, IMG submission 187572) | Freshwater lake microbial communities from Lake Michigan, USA - Su13.BD.MLB.DD (SPAdes) (version 2) | ecosystem: Environmental > Aquatic > Freshwater > Lake | place: Lake Michigan, USA...
GCTCGTTCCTCGGCCTATTTCATCCAAGATCACCAAGCTCCTTTCCGACAAATTGTTCAAGATACTGGCGGTTTCGTTCATTTCGACCATGAACGTGGATTCTCCAGCGGAGAGATTGTCCGAGGCTCCAACCCGAGAGAACAGTTTGTCTACGATGCCCAGCACGGCTTTTTTGGCGGGCACAAATGATCCGATTTGAGCTAAAAGAACGATCAATGCCGTTTGCCGAAGCACGGCGCTTTTACCGCTCATATTAGGTCCGGTGATCATGAGTATCTGCTGCTCCTCGTTCGAAAGAAATACGTCGTTGGCCACGTATATTTCTCCCGTTTTTAGCGCTCGTTCAATCACCGGATGACGGCCTTCTTCGATGTGGATAACGGTAGAATCGTTGACTTCAGGCTTGCTGTAATGGTGTTCTTTTGCGAGGACCGCTAAACCGCAAAACACGTCTATCCGCGCCAAAGCAAGGGCATTTGCTTGAATTTCTTCCACGTCGCTGATGAGCGATTGAACCAATTCCGAGTATAACCGCTGTTCTATTTCAAGGATTTTTGATTCCGCTCCGAGAATTTTTTCTTCGTAGGTTTTTAGTTCTTCCGTAATATACCTCTCGGCATTCACCAAGGTTTGTTTTCGAATCCATGCCTCGGGAACCTTGTCTTTGTGCGTATTGCGCACTTCTATGTAATATCCAAAAACGTTATTGTAGGCGATTTTTAAACTGCTGATGCCCGTTGCTTGTGCCTCGCGTTCTTGCAATGCGTCTAAGTAGGCTTTTCCGTGGTGTGAAATTCTTCGCAGTTCATCTAGAGCATCGTCCACCCCTTCTCGAATAACCCCTCCTTTACCCACGCTAAGTGCAGGTTCGAGCTCTAAGGTTCGATCGATGGTGTCAAGTAGGGCACTACAATCCCTAAGTGAGTTAATGAGTTGGGCGATTTGCGGGTTTTTGACGCCCGCTTGCAGCGTAGCCTGTAAAGGAACGATTAAACTTAAGGTTCGGTGCAGGTGACGAAGTTCTCGTGGGTTAACTTTTCCCACCGCAACCTTCGATACCAGGCGCTCTAAGTCACCGCACTGATTCAACAGCGTTCGAATCTCGTCCGCCCGGTCCTTTTCTTGATAAAACCAATCCACCGTAGCAATTCTTCCCTGGATCGCGTTGAGGTTCGTAAGCGGCATTACAAGCCATCGCTTCATTAAACGCCCCCCCATGGGCGTTAAGGTTTGATCGATGACTTCCAATAAAGAAATTCCTTGTTCATGCTGCGCATACAACAACTCCAAATTACGTATCGTAAAACGATCCATCCACAGGTGTTCGGTTTCGTCGATGCGGGACAGAGATCGAATATGGTGCAAGGTTTTAAGTTGATTCTCCTTGACATAGTGGAGCGCAGCGCTAGCCGCAATGACCCCCAATCCGATGTATTGAACTCCAAAACCCACCAAGTTTTTTGTGGCGAAATGCGTGCACAAATGGTCGTTGGCAAAATCTTCGGTAAAGACCCAATCCTCGAGGCGATAATCGCACTCCGTGGGACGAGCCAAAGCCTTGAAGGCTTCTAGCCGCTGTTTTTGGTATATGATTTCCGAAGGATTAAAAACAGAAAGCAATTTTTCCACCCGATCACTAGGCCCTTGGCCCACGAAGAAGTCACCGGTAGAAACGTCTAAAAAAGCAACACCAACCTCAGTTTTACCGAAGTGAACTGCCGCTAAATAGTTGTTGCTCTTTTGCGTAAGCACTTGATCGTTAAACGCAACCCCAGGGGTTACTAATTCTGTAACACCTCGTTTTACAATGGTTTTGGTCATCTTGGGGTCTTCCAATTGGTCACACACGGCGACCCGCTGACCCGCCCTGACCAATTTGGGTAAATACGTTTCCAAGGAATGGTGCGGAAAGCCCGCCAATTCAATTTCCGCAGCAGCTCCGTTTTTTCGCTTGGTAAGCACGATTCCTAAAATACGCGAGGTTTTAATGGCGTCTTCTCCGAAAGTTTCATAAAAATCTCCAACCCTGAAAAGCAATAGGGCACCGGGATGCTTGCTTTTGATTTGATGATATTGTTTCATCAAAGGAGTTTCATCGCTGCTAGTAGTTTTCGCCAAACGGAAGGGATTTTAGATTTTAACCTCTAAATTAGCGGTACTTCTTGGAAATTCAAAATCCCTTCAACACGACTTATCAACATGAATAAAAAACGAAAGCTTTGGGAACTCAACCGCCCCTCACCAGAAGCTTATGCGGCACAAGAAAAAATTCCCATCGTGGTCTTGCTCGACGATATCCGTTCCTTTGAAAACGTGGGCTCCGTTTTTCGCACGGCCGATTCTTTTTCCATTGAACAAGTCGTGCTTTGCGGTATTACTCCCTGCCCTCCACATCGCGAAATTCATAAAACAGCCCTTGGCTCCACGGAAAGCGTATCGTGGCGACATTCCCCCACGGTCATGGAAGCTGTTTTGGGGTTAAAAGAACTTGGATATGCGGTGTACGCCTTAGAACAAGCAGAGAAAACTAGTCTTTTACATCGGGTAAATCAGCTATCGCTCGAAAAAGTGGCCCTTGTTTTTGGAAACGAGGTTCATGGGGTGCAACAAGCAGTGGTGGATGTGTGCGATGGCGTACTAGAAATTCCTCAGTTTGGTACTAAGCACAGCCTTAATGTGAGCGTCTGTGTTGGAATCACCTTGTGGGAATTCTCCAAACAATTGAATCCACAGCTCCGAGACCACCCGTAATTATTGGTAAAAACCGCGCGCTTGAAGGGTTTGCTCCACAGATTCTGGCACCAAGTATTTGATGCTCTTTTTTTGCTGAAGGAGGTTCCGTATATAGCTGGACGAAAGCGGAAGTACGCACAGGTGATCTAAACGCACAATACGAGCCTCGGGAATTGCCGGTAATTTTCCCTCTTTTTCATTCATTTGCGAGGATCTAGGATACACCAATAAACGATAATGGCGTAAAATATACTCGTAATTATGCCATAAGCTTAGGCCCCGAAGGTTGTCTTCTCCCAAAATCAACGAAAATTCATGCTCGGGATGCAGTTCTTTAAGATGCGCTAGGGTTCGTGAGGTGTAATATGGAGGGCTTAATTGAAACTCAATATCGGACGCCCGAAACCGCACATTTTCATAGAGTGCATCCCGAAGCATGTTCAAGCGTTCGTGGTCGGCCAACATGGATTCTTTTTTCTTGTGAGGGTTTTGCGGCGTGAGCACAAACCAAATTTGTGCTAAATCACTTGCGTTTAATACCCCTTCGGCAAGGATGAGGTGACCGTTGTGTAAGGGATTGAAAGAACCAAAAAACAAGCCTACTTTCATGAGGCAATAAAGGCGGTTACATGCGACATTGCTTCGGCGACAGCCTTGGATAAATCCTCGTTTCGAATACTAACATCGAAGGCCTTGGCTTGGGCTATTTCCCAACCGGCTTTTTCTATTCGAAGCGTTATTCGGTCTTCCGTTTCCGTCTCTCGTGAACGAAGCCTATGTTCGAGCACCTCTAAGCTAGGGGGCTCAATAAAAACGGACAAGGCCTTTTCTTGGAACAGCTTTTTTAAGTTCATACCTCCAACCACGTCCACGTCGAAAATGACCACTTTCCCTGCACTCCATAAGCGTTGCACTTCCTTTTTCAGGGTGCCGTAGTAATGGTCTTTATAAACTTCTTCCCACTCAATGAATTCCTGTTGCTCAATGGCGGATTTAAACCCGTCTAACCCTAAGAAATAATAGTCTTTTCCATCAATTTCGTTGGGTCTGGCCTTTCTGGAGCAGGCAGAAATCGAAAAGGCCAGCGATGGAACCTGTTCCATTAACTTTCGAACAATGGTCGTTTTTCCGGCTCCCGAGGGAGCAGAGACAATGATGCTTTTTCCGAGTGGTTCCGTTTCAAAGGACATTTTGCACCTGTTCTTTTAATTTCTCAAGATGGTTTTTCATTTCCACCACCTTTCGCTGCATGATGGCATGGTTGCTCTTACTCCCAATAGTATTGATTTCCCTTCCCATTTCTTGGACAATGAATCCTAATTTTTTCCCACTCGAGTTGCCCTCGTTAAGGGTCTCTTGGAAATAATTGATATGACTGCGCAAACGAATTTTTTCTTCGGAAATATCCAACTTATCCAGGTAAAAAAGCACCTCTTGTTCCAAGCGTCCTGCATCAACGGAGTCGGCAGACAATTCGTTTACCACATTGGTTAAGCGTTGACGGGTATTCGCATAACGTTCTTGTTCTAAGGGCTCTAAGTCTTGCAGCAATGATTGTAGGGCTTCCAAAACTTGCTCTAAGTCTTTTTTAAGGTTAGCCCCTTCGCTGTATCTAAAAGTTTGTGTGGCGCTTAAGGCTTCTTCCAAGAGGGAAAGCATGAAAGCTCTTTCCGCTTCAGAAGGTTCAGATACGTTGGTTTTTACCACACCGGGCATTTGGGTTACCGCCGTTAACCAATCGTGGAGCGGTAGGTTGTTTGCGGAGGCAAGGAGCTTGAATTCTTTCAAATAGCCTTGGGCCAAGTTCCAATCAATGTTTTCTGGATTTGCCGTTTCTTGGTCTTCCAAGTGCAGTCCCACATCAATTTTTCCCCGTTCTAGCCCAGCGGCGATCACGGCGCGAAACTCGGGTTCTAAAGCTCGGTAAAGGGCCGGTAATTTTAAGGTGAGGTCAAGCCCTTTTCCATTCAGCGATCGAATTTCGATGGAGCGCTTTTTCCCTTCAAAAACCCCGTTGCTTTTCCCAAAACCCGTCATGGACCACATACCTATCTTTTTTTCAAAGGTATAAAATTGTAAAGGTTTTATCGGCTATTCTTCCAACAACTTGAGCAACAAGGCTTCTGTTGCTTCCTGAAGATGGGTGAAATGGACTCCTGTTCCGGGGCCATCGAACCCTGAATGGACCTGAACGATTTCTCCTTTTTTGTTCAGAAAAAGGGTGGTTGGAAAAGAATAAACCCCATTCAAAGCATGGAAAACAATGCCCGCTTGTTTCGTGCTGGCTTCCCCACCAAGGTAAAAACCATAATTGAGGGCTATTTTCCGTGCATATTTATTTAGACGTTGAAGGCGGTCCTTATCGTTGGCTCCGTTTTCAAACCCCACCATGACAAAGCGCACAGATTTAAAAGCATTTTTTTCTTTCAGGCTCATGAAATAACGGGTTTCATCCAAGCAATTCGGACACCAAGTCCCCATGATTTGCACCACACTGGGTTTTCCTTGAAAAAACCGTTGATCTAAGGTGCGTTTCTTGCCTTTAGAATTTTTCACTTCGATCATTAATGGAGCACGTTCCTTAAGCGGTCGTGAAATGGAATAAGGAGAGGTTAGTTCGGCGTTTGGGTTGAGTTTACCTGTCCACGACGCTTGATAGCGCATTCCAGAATAAAAAGTTCCCGACAGCCCATTTCCGCTTGTTGATGTTGCCTCAAATAGAAAAGCGTGCACGCCGTCAAAGCAACTGATCATCATTTTTCCGTTCACCACCCCACCCGAAAGAAAGCGATAGTCTCCCGTTTCGGTGCGAAATGTCCCCTCGATTTGCGCTCCGTTCTGTTGGAAAATCCCAATGGCTTTTTCCGTTCCTTTGGCGTCGATGAACACCACATCGTAAGTGCCTGTAAAAACATGAGGAAGGGTGTCCAGTCTTTCGTCCAAGCGCAGGTTGTGCAACAACGATTGAGCTTCGTAAAATTGAAAGGGTATTTTCGCGGGGAGGGTTTTATTTAAGTTTAACCAGTATCCTTTTCGCTCTGTTTTGTGAAACACCAAGCGTCCGGCAATTTCGGGAAATTCAAAGTACATGGAGTCTTTTTTTTCGAGTAAATACCGAAGTTCAATGCGCTCTTCACCGTTGACTACCGTAAGTTTTGGCGACTTACCTTCACAGTAAACCACCTCGAAAGGAAGGCTCAATCGGTCGTTTAATTGGAGTTCTGCATGGAAGGAGGTTTGAGAAAAAAGCGCTATTTTTCCGCAGCATATGAGCAGTGAAAATATAGGTCCAAAAGTTCGAGGAGTGAAGAAATTTGAAGTTTTTTCCGCCATAATGCAACGTTGTTGGGTTAAAGTTAGTCATTTGTTCTGAGCCTATGGAAGATGTGCAGCTCGTGAAAGAGTGTTTAAGCGGAAAAGCAAGGGCTCAAAAAACGTTGTTTGATAAGTTTGCCCCAAGGATGATGGCGCTTTGTTTTCGGTATATGAAAGACAAAGACGAAGCGGAAGATGCCTTTCAGATTGGCATGGTTAAAGTGTTTTCAAAGTTAACCGAGTTTAAGTTTGAAGGTCCTTTGGAAGGTTGGGTTCGCCGTATTATGGTGAATTCCTGCCTCGACCAACTCCGCCGAAACCAGCGCTTTGTTGCTGACGTAACGTACGATGATGTTGCGTACAAGCTCGAAGTGCAAGAAACCGTAACCTCTTCCTTGAATACCGAAGTGCTGATGGGTTTGGTACAAGCCATGCCTACAGGATACCGAGTGGTATTTAATTTGTTTGCGATTGAGGGATTTTCTCATCAGGAAATTGCGGAACAAATGGGGATTTCGGAGAGCACCTCGAAATCGCAGTACCTCAGGGCTAGGGCATATTTACGGCAACGAATAGAAGAAAAAGAAGATGGAAAAGGATCGTTTTGAAAAGTTATTGAAGGACCAACTGGGCAACCACGAAATGCCGGTGGATCCTGCTTTGTGGAAAAACGTGGCGGCTCAAGCGGGAATTTCTACAGGCAGTGCTGGATTGGGCTTAGGGACCTGGTTAGGAATAGCGGGTGGTGCAGCATTGCTCACCGCGGGGCTTTTCTATTTTACGAATTCAAAAGGGGATGTTGCAAAGGCGCCCATGAAAGCACCGAAGGAAAAAACAAGCCTTTCAGTGCCCGTAAAAGCAAAGGATCAAGTTGACATTACAACAGGAGCAGCAGAATATGCTCCCATGGTTGTTGAATTACAAGCCACGGAAAGCGTAATCCATTGCTCTGGAGGTGAAGAAGTCGTTATTTTAGAGCCCGAAAAGATCCAAGAACCCCTGGTTTCACAAGACGATCAGATAGCGGAAACGGCGCAAAACAGCAATCACGACCCCTTGGCTGCGGTTCAAACGCCTTCAGTCCCTTCTTCGCAAGAAGTTTCCAATCAAGAAACCTTGGCGGAATCACCCGTGGCGAATGCAAAACCTAAAAACTTGGTGATGCCAAACGCGATAACGCCGAACGGAGACGGGGTCAACGATGCACTTACCTTGGACGTGGAAGGCTTGACCGATTTTAGCTTGGTGGTATTGGATGCGAACAATAAAGTGGTTTTTTCTTCCACGGATCCGGATTTTGTATGGACAGGTGTTCTGCCGAACGGAGATCCTGCTCCAGCAGGTATGTATCAGTACTATTACACCGCCAAAGATGCCAACGGACGTTGGTGTAATCAATTTTCGATGCTTACCGTTCTTCGGTAGTCCTTTGGATTTCTAAGAAATGTTGTATATTTGCCTCCTCAAATTGAGGCCCCGGTGGCGGAACTGGTAGACGCGCTGGATTCAAAATCCTGTTCTTTCGGGAGTGCCGGTTCGATCCCGGCCCGGGGTACAAAAACCAGAGGAAGTAACAGAGCGAAAGCAATGTTCCGATCTCTGGTTTTTTTCTTCACTCACACACTGTTTCTCGCACTTTATTTCAACTCGAGGGAGCAACAGAGCGAAAGCGATGTTCCGATCTCTGGTATTATCTGCCTCAACTTCTGATTACGTTGTTTATTGAGCATCAACTCATGTATACTTTTTTGTAAGGGAACAAATTAATTTTTTTAATTTTAAAGAAAAAAACATGAAAAAAATTATTCTTACTGCAGCGGTAGCGTTGGTGCTTGTTTCTTGTGGTCAATCCAGTAAAAAAGGTGCTTGGAGCCAAGAGGACAAGGATAAGTTCAACAAAGAAATGGATAGAGTTAAAGGAAGTTTAGATGTTCTTGGGGACAAAAAACAAGCCTACATTGATTGTTACTGGAAAAAAGTTGAGGCTAATTATGAGAATTTTGAAAAAGCGAATTCTGACGTAAGTGGTTGCCAAAAGTTGGCTATGGATTGTGCGACTGAAGCCATGAAATAACTTACTTTCCGATACAAAACCTGCTAAATATCGTTCCTAATATATCGGTGTCGAGTTCGATTTGGCCGGTGATGTTGCCCAAGCTGCGCATAGCGGCGCGTAAGTCCATGGCTACTAAATCGGCCGGGAGCTGTTGTTCCAATCCCTGCTGGGCCGCTTTTAAATAGGTGTGCGTTTGCTGTAAGGCTTCTACGTGCCGAGCGTTCGAGACCACCGTTTCTCGCTCTACGTCAAAATCTTGCTGTATGCTGTCGCTCATGCGCCGCTTCAAATCTTCCAATCCGTCTCCGCTCAAGGCACTGATCGCCATGTCCACGCCCCGAGCTTCGTTGAGGTCTTTTTTGTTGGCAATCCATAATACGGTTTTATCGGGGTACTTAACCTTGAGCTCCACCACCCATGCCTCATCACTTCGCAGCTGCGCAAGGTCGCTTCCGTCGCTTAACGCAAGGACGAGCCTCGCTTTTTCTATTTTCTCTTGAGAACGCGCAATTCCCATGGCTTCAATGGTTTCGGTTGTTGCTCGAATTCCTGCCGTATCCATCAGTCGGAAACGAATGCCGTCTATGGTCAATACCTCTTCGATGACGTCCCTTGTAGTTCCCGGAATATTGCTGACTATAGCTCGTTCCTCGCCCAACAAAGCATTCAACAAGGAACTTTTTCCTGCGTTCGGCGCTCCTACAATGGCCACGGGCACGCCTTCTTTCATGGCATTTCCGAACTCAAAGCTTTTAATCAAGCGTTGTATTTTGCCCAATACTTCATCCACCAAGGCTAACAAGGTGCTTCGGTCAGCAAAGGCAAGGTCTTCTTCCCCGAAGTCGAGTTCCAACTCCATGAGGCTTGCGAATTCAATGAGTTTTTCGCGAAGGGTGCTCAATTCGTGCGAAAACCCACCCCGCATTTGATTTAAGGCTACAGCGTGTGCCTGACGGCTGTTCGAGGCAATGAGGTCTGCTACCGCTTCGGCTTGCGATAAATCCATTTTTCCGTTCGCAAAGGCCCTTTGGGTGAATTCTCCCGGCTCGGCCATGCGCGCTCCGGACGCAATGAGCGCTTGCAATAGGTTTGACTGGATGTAGGAAGATCCATGGCAATGAATTTCCACCGTTTCCTCTCCCGTAAAACTTTTGCCGTGGTCAAAACACAGCAGGAGGACTTCGTCCACCGGAGTTTGATCCAATGTTTTGAAGAGCGTGAACACGGCACGATGGCTCGGCACCGATGCTAAGTTTCGGGCAACGTGGGCTTGAGCAATCTGCTTAGCCTTGGTTCCCGATAATCGGATCACCGACAAGGCGCCGCTACCTCCGGTAGCAAGGGCAACAATGGTGTCGTGCATCATGCGGCAAAGGTACGAACTTCTAGAGGTTTAACCACGTGTGAAGGAGCGTTACCCAGTCGACTGTTTCGTCGTCGCTGCGGCAAAAATCGCTTTCGATGCCTCGAAGGCTCAAGAACGAACGCGTGCTTTCTCCCCATGCGATTACCTTAGACCCTGAAGGTAGGGTATTGCATAGCAGAAAGGATTCCACATTGCTTGGGCTGGTGAAAAGGTAGATGGAACATTCTTTAATCTTTTGGGGTACTAGGGTGGTTTGGTAAACGGGAACTACTTCTTTTTGGTTTTCCGGAAAGGCAGCGGAAATGCTCCCCAAACTTCGGTCCGAAACGGGGAATAAAACCCGACGGTTTCCTGCCCATGCATGAAAGTCCAATGCCGTTTGAGCAGGATTCCCAGGATGCCTTCCCTGCCAATCGGTGCGGGGGAGGAACTTGGCGGTTCCTTGCGAAAAAGCAGCGTTGAGCACCTCAGGACGCATGAACTGTTGACCGAATTCAAAGGACCTCGGGCTGCTGAAAAAGAGGATATCATACGGTTTGGTTGGAACGTTGCTAAGCGGGGCAAAAGCAATCAAGGACGAGGCAATCAGTTCGAAAGAACCTTGTTGAGCGGCTAACGCCAGGGGATGGTCGTCGGCAATTTCCGAGGAAATGAACACGCACATTATAAATTCTTTATGGTTTCTATGATCCGTTGAACGGTATCTTGGTCGTTCTCCAAGGGAAAGGTGAACCGTTTTGCCGGCTCGTGTTTCGATCTTCCGTAGGCGACGTGAACCACTTTTCCGTCGTTGTATACGCCCAAGGGCAATTGGCAACCGCCCTCCATGTGTTTGAGCACTTCGCGCTCGACCAAAATTTGATGTTCCACCGCAGGGTTGTTGAGTTTTCGAACCCATGTGTAGGTGGTGAGGTCGTCTTCACGGACTTGAAGCCCGAGTACTCCTTGAGCGGGGGCAGGAATAAATGCGCTTGGGTCTAAGGTTAGGCAATGTACATCGCTGGTATCTAGGCCAAGGCGTGCTACCCCTGCTTTGGCGAGTAAAATCGCATCGTATTTTCCATCGCGCAGTTTTTGAAGCCGTGTAGGGACATTGCCGCGAAGTTCTTCAATCCGTAAATCGGAACGTAAACTGCGCAGCAAACTTTGACGGCGGGCTGAACTGGTGCCGATGATCGCTCCCTCGGCTAATTCGAAAGGGAGCGAAGGATCGTGTGCTTCGGAACGAATCAACAACAATTCGCTCGGGTCTTCCCGTTCGGAAACGGCTGCGATGACCAATCCTGGGGGAGGGGTGGTTTCCAAGTCTTTATGCGAATGAACCGCCAAATCAACGTGGCCGTTCAACAATTCGGATTCAATTTCTTTGGTGAAAAACCCTTTGCCTTCCAATTTATCAAAGCTTAAATCTTGAATGCGGTCTCCTTGGGTTTGAATGATGGTTATTTCAACCGTGCAGCCCAGGTTTTCCAGTTGGCGCTTAACATGGTTCGCCTGCCATAGGGCCAAGTCGCTTCCACGGGTACCAATACGAATGTGAGGATTATCCATGCTTCACCATGATTTCTTTGGCCAATTTCATGGGACCAGCAATGTATTTTTTCTCCATGTAACCCAGTACTTTTTCCAAAACTTCCCGAGATTGGGGATCTAAGGCGTCGATATCTTCTTTAAAAATTTCGTTCAAAGCATCGGACTTGATGCGTTTAATTTGTTCAGGTACAGAACGCATGGCCAATTCTACTTGGCGAATTTGAAATAACTCTTCAAACTCTTGCTGTGCTTCCTTCAGTATTTCCGCGACATGTGCCAGTTCTTTAGCACGTTCTTGCAGGTTTTCGTTGGAAATTTTTTGTAAGTATGAAACAGAAATATGTTTAACAGGGTAGTGTTCAACAATGTAAGGGTCCAAGTCCTGAGGAATGGCAATGTCAATCACCGTTTTTCGCTGCGAATCTCCTTGAAGTAATTGTTGGTATAGCGACGGAGTAATGACATGATGCTCTGCTCCGGTGCAGCTGATAATTACGTCAAATCCTTGCGTGTAATTCGCCAATGCAGAGAGTTCATGGGCCTTTCCCCCCAATTCCTTGGCAAGGATTTCGGCTTTCGAAAGGGTGCGGTTGAAAATGGAAAAGTTTTTAAAACCGTGTTTTTTGAGAAAGCGGCCCATGGTGGTATTAGTGGCACCTGCTCCAATGATAAGGAAACGCGCATCCAAAGGAATTTGAAGCCTTTTAAGGTGGTGGTATGCTAGAGAAACGACGGAAACGGGTTTGGTAGAAATGGAAGTTTCGGTGTAGACTTTTTTAGCGGTTTGAATCACGTGTCGGTTTAAAATCCGAAAAACGTCTCCAGTTAAGCCAGCGGCGGCACAATGCTCATAAGCTTGGCGTGTTTGGGTAATGATTTCACGCTCACCAATGATCATGGAGTCCACGGATGAAGCCACTGACATGGCGTGCTCTACCGCTTGGTTGCCATGATAGTGTTCGAGTTTTTCGGCGAATTCACGGAGCTCAGCAGCGTCAATTTCGGCATATACCTCTTGAAGCAAAGTTTTATTAAAATCGGGAGAAGTAGGGCCCTCATGAAGGAAACTGAATTCCACGCGGTTGCAGGTAGAGAGCATCATCAGTTCTTCTAATCCAAATTTTTCTTTAATCGGGGTAAGGCGTGAAGACAAGTTTTCGGGTTCAATGTGGAGTGCTCCGATGCGGGCAACATCAAATACCCGATGGGTGAAAGCCAAGGTATTCAAACGGTTCAACTCCTCTAACGCCATAAACAGAAATAAGTGTTTGCAAATTTGACAAACCAAGCTTGGTGAAGTGTCATGAAACTGTCACGCGCCTCAATTTAGAATCGGTCTAAATAGCGCGTTTAATGCTTTTCTTGGCAAATTTCTACCAACAATTTATCGGAAGATTTCGGATGGAGAAACGCAATCATTTGGCGATCTGCGCCTTCTTTGGGGGTTTGATGGATCAGAGTAAAGCCCTGACCGATAAGCCGTTCGATTTCCTGCTCGATGTTGTCGGTTTGGAACGCAACATGATGAAACCCCTTGCCTTTGGTGGCAAGGAACTTGGCAATTGGCGAGTCGGGATTGCTGGCTTCTAGGAGTTCAATTTTGTTGGGGCCTACTTGAAAAAAGGCGGCCATTACGCCTTCGGAGGCTACCAATTCCTTTTTGTAACAAGGAGTGTTGAGCAAGGCTTCATAAATGGGAATACTCTCTTCGAGATTATCTACGGCGATTCCTAAATGTTCAATTTTTAACAGCATCAGTATTTGATAAATTTCTCCGTTTTTTGGTCGTAGTTAACGTTGTAGACCCCGTTCAACAAGTCGCTGCAATCCACGGAATTTGCATAGCCCTTTTTAAGCAGGTTGCCGAATGCATCGTAAATTTCGTATTTCGTTTTTACGACGGCGTCTTTCGTTTTAAAGTACAGCACATTCTTTACTTTCGCTGGACTTTTAAAAACTTCTTTGAGTTTCGAGGTGAAACTCACGGTTTTTGAGACCCTTTTCACCCCGGTGTGATCGATTTGGGCAATACGGATTTTATTCAAACCGCTCGTTGGCACAATTTCAATAGTGTAGGTACTTGCCGATTTTGACCCGCTTCCCATAACCTCAGCAGCCACTACCCAACGACCCCATTTATACTGTTCCACTAAAAAGGAAATCTTCCCCGATTCATTTTGGTCTTGCCACGTTATTTTGCCGTCAGAACTGGCGTTTAATGAGATCATTTCAAAGGTACTGAAAGGAAGAACCGCTTCTGAATTGACAAATTTAGGCGTACACCCTTCACTGTGTTCTAGCTCGATGAACACTTCTTCTCCCTTTTTCAGGTTAAAGAGCGAAAAATCAATTTCAAAATAATCCACATGGATGGCAGCCGGCAATACGTTTCCATTGACCAGCACTTTGTGGATGCAGAATCCATAACCGTCAGCTTTTATTGGATTCGAAACAAAAAGGTTTTTGCCTTCATAATATCCGCTGAGGGAAAGTATTTGTCCCTGGGCCATGAGGTGGGAATGCAATCCCACGATTACCAATAAGAAAATTAAGCGCAGGAAATTCATGGAATAAAAGTATAAAAGTTCGGCGGTATTTTTCTCAACAGCAAAATAAATGTAATTTTGGTTGATATGTCGACTTCGTATTTAGTTTTTAAATCCTTGCACATCGTGTTCATGGTGAGTTGGTTTGCCGGATTGTTTTATTCGGTGCGCTTATTTATTTATCAAACCGAGGCCAATGAGCGAGATGAACCAGAACGCACAATTTTGGTTGAACAGTTTAAAATAATGCAACGACGCCTATGGTGGATTATTACCACGCCGTCCATGGTGCTTACTATATTATTCGGATTATTCATGATTGGTGCAAATCCCGCATTGTTGACGAAGTTTTACATTTTGGTAAAATTAGGCTTCGTGGGACTGCTCGTGATTTACCATTTGATTAATCATAAGATTTTTAACGACTTAAGCACAAATAAGTACCATTGGACTTCTGGAGCCCTAAGAATTTGGAACGAAGTAGCCACCTTACTCTTGCTGATTATTGTCTTCATAATTGTTATGGGAAGTGCAATCTCATGGATTTACGCAACCCTTGGTCTCTTCGCGGTTGCCCTTTTACTCCTTTTGGCAATTCGTATGTATCAAGCTTTAAGAAAAAAAGAAGAAAAGCACGAGGAAAATTAAATCAAACGAAAAGATTTTCTATTTTTGCGCCAAATTTAACACGTCCCATGTTAGCCCAGCGCAAGGTAATTTTAATGTTCTTTTGGTTATTCATCAGTGTCTTTAGCACCGCAAGAGCAAACGACAGTGAAAAGTTGGACATAATGCACCACATTCAAGACGCTCATGAGTGGCATTTGTGGGGGGGGCATTCGAATCCAACCTCTATTTATTTACCGGTGATTTTGATCGACAACGGCATTAAAATCTTCAGTTCCGAAAATTTTTACCATGGTATTGAACGCAAAGTGGTTGTGGAAGGCGGTCGTGAAGAGGTATATTGGGAAGGGGTTGGTCCGGCTTCAGGTTATGCGATGATGCATGAGAAAATCTACAAGCTTAATGAGGGTAAATTAACCTTTCACGGCAAGCATGCTTCAAATGAAATGCCCTTAGACTTTTCTATTACGAAAAACGTTTTATCCTTATTCATTGGTGCCGTCTTGTTGCTCATTATTATGCTTTCTACCGCTTCTTATTATCGGAAAAACGGTGCCGTGGCTCCTCGAGGGATTGCCAAGTTTATTGAACCCCTTATTGTGTTTGTGCGCGATGAAATCATCAAGCCCAACATTCATGGGCCTAAACATACCCGTTATATAAACTTCTTGACGACGGTGTTTTTCTTCATTCTTATCAATAACCTTTTGGGGATGGTACCGGTTTTTCCAGGAGGAGCGAATCTGACAGGGAATATTTCAGTGACCTTGTTTTTAGCGGTATGTACTTTGATTGTCACGCTGTTAAGTGCGAATAAAAATTATTGGAAGCATATTTTCGCTACTCCGGGGGTTCCTTTAGCCTTGCTTCCGATCATGATTCCTATTGAGATTGTGGGGATTTTCACCAAGCCCTTTGCGCTTATGATTCGTTTGTTTGCGAATATGACGGCAGGCCACATCATCGTACTCTCATTGATTTCGATTATTTTCATCAATAAAACCGAAGCTTGGGGCCTATTGTCAGTTCCCATGGCGTTATTCATATCAGTATTAGAGATTTTGGTGGCCTTCTTACAGGCGTATTTATTCGCGTCGTTGTCAGCACTTTTTATTGGTGCTGCTGTGGAAGAAGACCATCATTAAATTAGTAACCTTTTAATAAATATACAATGGCAGTATTTGGTAGTGTAGCAGCAATTGGCGCGGGATTAGCCGTGTTAGGAGCTGGAATGGGAATCGGTCGTATCGGCGGTTCTGCAGTAGAAGGAATTGCTCGCAATCCTGAAGCTTCTGGTAAAATTCAAACCGCGATGATTATTGCAGCAGCCTTGATCGAAGGGGTTGCGCTTTTCGGGGTGGTTGTAGGTATGCTTGGAGCAAGCGAGTAAAAGGTGCTCGGTCCCCGCGGTTGGCGGGGACTTTTTTGACAATTAGGAAAAACAAAATATAATGGATTTAGTTACCCCCAGTTACGGATTGCTTTTTTGGACAGGATTAACCTTTTGTTTGTTGCTTTTTGTGCTTGCGAAATTTGCGTGGAAGCCCATACTTAAGCAAGTGAACGAGCGCAGTAAAAAAATCGATGATGCATTAAAAGAGGCAGAAAATGCGCGGGAAGAAATGAAGGCGCTTCATTCAGAAAATGAGCGCATTCTAAAAGAGGCGCGTGCTGAACGAGATGCCATTCTTAAAGAGGCCAAAGACGCGGGGACTAAGATGATTGAAGAAGCTCGTGAAAAAGCAAAATTAGAAGGCACAAAATTGCTTGAGGCCGCGAAATCAGCGATTCAAAGCGAGAGAAATGCAGCACTTTCCGAAATGAAAGCACAAGTAGCTACGTTTTCTGTTCAAATTGCAGAACAACTCGTGAAAGAATCGCTCACCTCTGAGGCAAAACAACAAGCATTGGCAAGTAAACTTGCGGAAGAGATAAAGTTGAATTGATATGGCATCCACGAAATCAGCGATTAGGTACGCAACCGCTTTAATGGACTTGGGCTTGGCTCAAGGTAAAATAGAACGTCTTGAGAAGGATTTAGCCTATTTTGAGCAGGTGATGCATACCTCAAACGATTTCCGAATATTCTTGAACTCTCCGGTCATCAGAGATGATAAGAAAATTGCCATTTACCATCAAATTTTATCGAATTTCGACGAATTGACCATGGGCTTTTTTAGCCTAGTAACAAAGAACGGTCGAGAACAGTTGCTTCCTGAAATTGCGCGTCAATTTCATCGATTGCTCGAAAAACATCGGGATATTGTATCAGGAACGATAACAACTTCGAGTGCTCTGGATGCGGAGACCAAACAAACCATTATTCGTAAAGTTTCCGCTTCTTTTAAAGGAAATCTTTCCTTGAAAGAGGAGGTGGACCCAACCTTGATTGGAGGGTTTATCATCCGCATTGACGATAAACAAATAGACGCTTCCGTTGCTAGTAAATTGAAGCAACTTAAACAAGAATTAACCAAGTAAAAGAGCATAATATAATAATCATGGCAGATTTAAAACCAGCAGAGATTTCGGCAATCTTACGCGAACAGTTGTCGGGCGTAAAAACAGAGGCAGAATTGCAAGAAGTAGGTACTGTGCTACAAGTGGGAGATGGTATCGCGCGAATTTTTGGCCTCAACGGCGTACAATACGGTGAATTGATTGAATTTGACGGAGGGATGCGTGGAATTGCGTTAAACCTTGAAGTAGACAACGTAGGAGCTGTTTTGCTCGGTCGTTCATCCAGCGTTAAGGAAGGAGATACAGTTAAACGTCTCGGAAGAATTGCTTCAGTAAATGTTGGTGATGGCTTGGTGGGACGGGTAGTAGACACCCTTGGAAATCCCATCGATGGTAAAGGACCTATAACGGGAGAGCTTTTTGAAATGCCGATTGAGCGTAAAGCGCCTGGGGTAATTTTCCGTCAGCCCGTTAACGAACCGCTTCAAACGGGAATCAAAGCGGTTGATGCCATGATTCCTATCGGGCGTGGACAACGTGAGTTAATCATTGGTGACCGTCAAACAGGAAAAACAACCGTGGCAATTGATACCATTATCAACCAACGCGAATTTTACGATCGAGGAGAACCGGTTTTTTGCATCTATGTAGCCATTGGGCAAAAAGGATCAACGGTAGCGGGAATTGTGAAAAAATTGGAAGACGCGGGCGCCATGGCCTACACGGTGATCGTTGCTGCGAATGCTTCCGATCCAGCTCCAATGCAGTTTTATGCTCCCATGACAGGAGCTGCTATCGGCGAATACTTCCGCGATCTTGGTAAACCAGCATTGATTGTTTACGATGATTTATCTAAACAAGCGGTGGCCTACCGCGAGGTTTCTTTGTTGTTGCGTCGTCCTCCGGGCCGTGAGGCTTACCCTGGAGATGTATTCTACTTACACTCAAGACTTTTAGAGCGTGCTGCGAAAGTAATCAAAGACGATAGCATTGCTGCGCAAATGAACGATCTTCCAGAATCCCTCAAAGGAAAAGTAAAAGGAGGAGGGTCATTAACCGCTCTTCCAATCATTGAGACACAAGCAGGAGACGTTTCGGCCTATATTCCTACGAATGTTATTTCGATTACAGATGGTCAGATATTCTTGGAGTCCGATTTGTTTAACTCCGGTATCCGCCCAGCGATTAACGTGGGTATTTCCGTTTCTCGTGTTGGTGGTTCAGCACAGATTAAGTCCATGAAGAAGGTAGCAGGTACGCTTAAGTTAGACCAGGCTCAGTACCGCGAATTGGAGGCCTTTTCAAAATTCGGTTCTGACTTAGATGCTGCCACGAAGTCCGTTCTTGATAAGGGCGCACGTAACGTTGAGATTCTAAAACAACGAGAGGGAGATCCGTTTCCAGTAGAAAAGCAAATCGCGATTATTTACGTTGGAACTAAAGGTCTAATCCAAAATGTACCGGTAGCCAAGGTGAAAGAATTTGAGAAAGAGTTCTTAACCTTACTTGAAAGCCAACACTCCGATGTGTTAGCGGCGTTGAAAGCCGGACAGTTTACGGACGAACTCACGGATGTTCTAGCAGCAAAGGCTAAGGAAATTGCAGCTAAATATTAAAACCAACCTATAGGAATGGCAAACTTAAAGGAAATACGCAACCGCATTAGTTCAGTTTCTTCCACCATGCAGATTACCTCTGCGATGAAAATGGTTTCGGCAGCTAAATTGAAAAGAGCTCAGGATGCCATTACCCGTTTGCGTCCTTACGCTTCAAAATTGCGCTACATTCTTGAAAACGTTAGCGGTACGTTAGATTTGTCGGAGAATGCTTTTGCAGAAGACCGCGGTTCAAAGAAGATACTCATTGTGGCTATCACTTCGAACAGAGGCTTGTGCGGGGGATTCAACAGCAATGTAATAAAGAAAGTTAGTTCTTTGATTAAAGACGAATTCACCTCAAGCCAAGTCTCCGTAGTTTGCCTTGGTAAAAAGGTAAAAGATGTTTACAAAAGGACCGAAAATTATTTTAGCAATGAAACCCTTGCCCCTCAAGAAGATATTGTAGGTGCGGTTTCCTTTGAGCGTACTGCCGCAGTAAGCAAAGAGTTGATGCGCCTGTTTCAAACGAAAGAGTTCGATCGTATTGTCCTGGTGTATAATCGATTTGTCAATGCGGTGACTCAGTCGGTAGAAGTGGAAGCATTTTTACCCTTAAAATCAGAAGAGTCAAGCCAAGGAAGCCTAGCTAAAGATTACCTTTTTGAACCGGAGAAGGAGGAAATTGTTGCCGAGCTCATCCCTAAATCCTTGAATACCCAGCTTTTTAAGGCGGTTTTGGATTCTATTGCGGCAGAACACGCCGCTCGAATGACGGCCATGCACAAGGCAACGGATAACGCATCCGAATTAAGAAAGTCTTTGAAATTAAGTTACAATAAAGCACGTCAAGCGGCGATCACCAACGAAATTTTGGAGATTGTTGGAGGTGCGGAAGCTTTAAATGCTTAATTTAGAAGACATTCATGGAATCGGTAATTAAAGTTCTTATCGTCGACGACCATAAACTCATTAGTGAGGCATGGGCCAGCCTTTTAAAAGATTCTCCTCAAATTACCGTTTGTGCTACGGCAGATTCGGAGTCCAGTGCATACGATCAAGCCTATGTTCACAAACCTGATATTGTGTTGATGGATATTAACTTGGGAGCAGGTTCAGGTATTAATGCTGCCTCAAAAATTTTGGATTCCCTCCCAAAAACCCGAGTTATTGGATTATCCTTGCACGATGATATTTCCTATGTAAAGAAATTTTTGTCCATTGGAGCGAAAGGTTATTTAACTAAAAACACCAATAAATCAGAATTAGTTAATGCTATTCAAAGTGTTTACAAAGGGGAACTATTCATCGCAGCGGAAATCAAAGACCGTTATTTTGCTTCCTTGTTGAATGCCGATGACAGCGAGAAGAAAGAACTTACCTTAAAGGAAATTGAAATAGTGAAGCTGATTGCACAAGGATTAACTTCCAAAGAAATTGGCGACAAGTTATTCGTTTCGCACCGAACCGTGGAAACTCACCGTCATAACATCCTTAAAAAATTGGATTTGCCGAATGCTGCGCAATTGAGCAGCTGGGCAAAGGATAAAGGCTATGTTTAACTGATCGTTGGACCTTCTTCAAATCCACGTTCGCTCACTAAAGCGCTTAATTTTCCTTCTTCGTTTTCGGCCATAAGCAGCATGCCGTGGGATTCAACTCCTCGTATTTTACGCGGTGCAAGATTCATTAATACGACCACCGATTTTCCAATGATTTCTTCTGCAGTATAATGCATGGCAATACCCGAAACAATCGTGCGTTCATCGATTCCGGTAAGTACTGTTAACACTAACAGTTTGTCGGCGTTTTCCATTTTTTTGGCCGCTATAACCTTGCCCAAGCGAAGGTCCATTTTCGTAAAGTCATCGAAGGATATAAGTTCTTTCATGGGAGGGAAATTAGTATTGGTCAAATTTTCAGCAGGTTGAAGCTTTTGGCGTTCAGCTTCCACCATTTCATCTGTTATTTTTTCAAAAAGAATTTCAGCGGTGCTGATGGTATGACCTGGTTTTAGTTGTTCAACGGCACCTTGCCATGCGTCTGCTGGAAGGTTTAACATTCCGTAAATCTTATTCGCCGTTTCCGGTAAAAATATTTGCGCCATTCGAGCCAATTCACGGGTAATTTGAAGGGCTGTGTATAAGATGGTAGGAACGCGTTCCGGGTGGGATTTGATCTTTTTCCAAGGTTCTTCATCCGCTAAGTACTTATTCCCTAACCGCGCGATTTGCATCATTTCCTGCTGCGCTTCCCGTATTTTGTAGGCGTACATGAGTTCTGAAATTTTAGGTTCGAATTCTAGCAGACGCTCCAATAAAATGTCTTCCTCTGCGCTGAAGTCTCCCGGCGAGGGAACGACCCCTTCAAAATATTTGTGGGTTAAAACCAACGTTCGATTGACAAAATTCCCAAGGATGTCCGCGAGTTCAGCATTCACACGTTGTTGATAGTCCGCCCACGTAAATTCTGAATCTTTGCTTTCTGGAGCAATCGATGTAAGGACGTATTTTAATTCATCCGTTTTAGTAGGATACCGTTCGATATACTCGTGTAACCAAACGGCCCAATTCCGGGAAGTAGAAAATTTATCCCCTTCTAGGTTTAAAAATTCGTAGGCAGGCACGTTG
>Ga0209770_10000537_pt1 | contig 20830 bp, 18 predicted proteins | sample LauGreSu1BDMLBDD_2_FD_187572 | JGI IMG/M metagenome (GOLD analysis project Ga0209770, IMG submission 187572) | Freshwater lake microbial communities from Lake Michigan, USA - Su13.BD.MLB.DD (SPAdes) (version 2) | ecosystem: Environmental > Aquatic > Freshwater > Lake | place: Lake Michigan, USA...
GAACAACAAGCGTAGTTGGCAAAACAAGCGAAGGTGGATCTACAACCGGCTTTCTTAATCTCTCCATGATTGACCAAGCTGCCATTTCACCCATCAAAGTAACTGGCTGTTCAATAGTCGTTAGCTCTGAAAACTCTGCCATTTCATGACCATCAAAACCAATGATTGATATGTCATCAGGTGCCTTGAGGCCATGACGGCGCAGCGCTTGCATCGCACCTATTGCCATTTCATCTGATTCGCAAAAAATCGCTGTTGGGCGATTTGGGCGAGCTAACAAGTCATCCATAGCGCGAGATGCAGTGTGCATAGTGAAATCACCATGGATTTCGCGAGATGGCAACCATTCCAAACCATTTTCTGCAAGCACTTGCATAAAACCTTTGCGGCGATCCTGCGGAACAGAAAAATTAAATGGGTCATCTGGTCGACCAGACATTAGGCCAATCTTCTTGTGGCCCTGGTTTACTAAGTGCTGGGTAGCGGTTCTAGCTCCTGCAACATCATCGATCTTGATTGATGCGCATTTTTCATGATCCATACCAACTAATGCAATTGGAATTCCCAGTGAGAGCATTGAATCGAATTCTTCTTCGGTCGGAGGAAGCGAGATGACGATCAGAGCATCAACCCGACCCTTCAGAAGTTGATGTTGGAAAAGCCTTTCGCGGCCCTTCATTTGACTAAAGTTATAGAGGAGTAAATCCATTCCGGCTTCGCGCAATGCTTGCTCGGCGCCGCTAATTACTTGTGAAAAATACCAACGAGAAATATATGGTGCGACGACGCCTACCGAATTTGTGCGACCACTAGTTGCACCTTGGCGCTCTGTGTTTAGCGGGTAGTTCAGTTTTTCAGCAGCGGCAATAATTTTGTCGCGCGTTTGTTGATTGACATGATGAAGTCCGCGAAGAGCGCGAGAAACAGTGGCGGTAGAAACGCCAGCTTCTTCTGCAACCTCTTTAATTCCGGCCATCTCTTCACCTCCTCCGCAACTATCTCTGCAAGAAATCCTGCAAAAACTTCTGCAAGGACTGAAAAATACGGCAAAGGGGCTGTAATTAGCAATACCACCCATCAAACAGGGGTAGATTGCAGCTCATGAGCAACCAAGTTGAAACACAGATTGATGTATCCCTTACCGAGCGAAATCGTCTGACCGCTTTTTTCCGGATCATCCTTTCCGTACCAGCACTGATCTTCGTTTCTTCATTTGCGCCTTCGACTGCATTTTCCGAAGATGCTTTAGGAATCTTTGCTGGTTTGCTCGCGTTGCCCGCTGGTTTAGCAATTGTTGTTCGCCAGGTGTATCCAAGTTATGTCTTGGCATTTAATGAAGCGTTACTTTCGCTACAAACACGAGTAAATGTGTACTTAGTTTTACTGACAGATGAGTATCCATCAATTGAAGAAAATGACATCGTCAGTGTAACTTTCCCAGAAGTTGATGCTAAGCAGCTCAACCGTTGGTTGCCATTGATTAAGTGGCTGCTCGCGCTACCGCTATATCTTGTTGGCCTTGTCTATCTTATTTATGCCGCATTACTAACTTTGCTTGGTTGGTTCAGTATTTTGTTTACAGGCAACTATCCCGAAATTTGCGCCGAAGGCGTCGTAGGAACAATTGCTTACTGGAACCGTGTCGTTGGCTACGCCTTTTTACTTGTCACAGACGAGTACCCAACTTTCTCTTTGTAAATCATGGCGGTTCACTCTGCGCAGAAGATGCGTCGAATAGTTGCTGAGGTATCTCAGATTGATCCCAAGTTTGCTCCCCTGATCCAGCGACGACCGTTATGTACTTTGGGTCGTAGTGAGCCCTCGGAAACTCACTTCGAATCACTTGTCAGTTCGGTCATTTCGCAACAGCTTGCGACGAAAGCGGCGGCCACGATTCATGAGCGCCTAGTAAAGCAATGTAAGGGTGTCATAACTCCCCGCAAGGTAGTAAAACTCAGCGATGAGCAATTGCGAGAAATTGGAGTCTCGGGTGCAAAGTCGCGAACTATTAAAGGGATTGCTACTGCCGCACTTGATAAATCAATTCCCATTAATGAAATAGACCAGATTCATGATGATCAAGAAATATTTGATGCTTTAACCTCAATTTGGGGTGTTGGGCGCTGGACTGTCGAGATGTTCATGATGTTTCAACTTGGTCGCCTTGATGTTTGGCCAACTGGTGATTTAGCGGTGCGACGAGGCTGGGACATCATTCATAAAACTAAAGAAGAGACAACTGCAAAAGTGTTAGATGTTAAGGGTGAAAAATTACGCCCGTATAGAAGTGTCTTTGCCTGGTACTGCTATCAGGCGGTTCATGAAACTAGAGGACTTGATTACTAGCGTTCCTCTAGAACTAAGGCAACAGAGTTGATGCACCAACGCTCATCGGTTGGTACGGCATAGCCTTCACCTTTGAAAACATGTCCCAAGTGAGACCCACATGCAGCGCAGCGAACCTCAGTGCGAATACGTGGCGCTAATGATCGATCTTCTAAGAGCTCAACGGCATCGTTTTCAGTTGGTGCATAAAAAGATGGCCAGCCGCACCCTGAATGAAACTTAGTTTCACTTCTAAATAATTCGGCGCTACACGCTTTGCACTTGTAAACACCAATCGTCTCGGTCTCGGTGTATTCACCCGTGAAAGCCGTTTCAGTTGCAGCATTACGTAAGACTGCGTATGACAATGGATCTACACGCTTGGCAAGTTCGGCTTCATCGATTTTTACTGGATACTCTTTTTCACTCATGATCAATGAACCGTTTCTGGGTATGGAACACCCGTGCTTGAATGGCAGTCGTAGCCATTTGGATTCTTTAGCAAATACTTTTGGTGATATTCCTCAGCTAGGTAGTACTCAATACCCTCGGCACTCAAAATCTCGGTGCAAATTCGATCCATGCCAGCTTTGGTTAGGACCTCTTGGTAACTCTGGCATGAAGCGAGCGCAACCTGCATCTGCTCATGTGTTGTTGTAAAGATAGCGCTGCGGTATTGAGTTCCGATATCTCCGCCTTGTTGATTTAATGACGTTGGATCATGCATCGTCCAGAACTCTTGCAGTAAACGAAGGTAAGAAACTTTGGTTGGATCGAAAACAACTTTCACCATTTCGGCATGCCCAGTAACGCCTGTGCACACCTGTTCGTACGAAGGATTGGGGCGAATGCCACCCATATAGCCAACGCTTGTTTCGATTACGCCATCTAGCTGCCAGAAGCGACGCTCTGCTCCCCAAAAACAACCTGTAGCAAAGTATGCGATTGAGTTCATGCGTGAATTGTTGCAGTATGCACAGTTATTCGCACCCGCTGATAACCTACAGTCTGACCCAACGAGCCCCCGTAGCTCAGGGGATAGAGCACTGCCCTCCGGAGGCAGGTGCACAGGTTCGATTCCTGTCGGGGGCACTTGAGATAGATCACCCTTATTTCGAAAACTCTTTCCCGTTCATCCTTGTATAACACCGCTACACAGGGGACAATTAAGCCCTTGCACGCACAACTGTGTGTATTACAACAAATACTCTCAACCGAGTCTTACTTCCCTAAGGAGACATGCGATGGATTGGCGACATCAATCAGCCTGCCGTGATGAGGATCCTGAGCTTTTCTTCCCTGTTGGAAATACCGGTCCAGCCCTAACTCAAATCGAAGAAGCTAAAAAGGTTTGTCAGCGCTGCATTGTTAAAGAGCCTTGCTTGGCGTGGGCTCTAGAAAGTGGACAGGATGCTGGCGTTTGGGGCGGTCTGTCAGAAGATGAGCGTCGTGCATTAAAGCGTCGTGCAGCACGTAATCGCGCGCGTTTAATGGAGCAGCAAAACCAGATTTAAAGTGGGAAGCGCAGTTTGGCCTGCGTTCCTTTGTCGGTTGATTCCAACTTCAGCTCACCTTGTAGTTCATTTTCTGTCAAAGTTCGAACAATCTGCAGACCCAAATTAGCTGAAGTCATTAGGTCGAAATCATTAGGTAAGCCAACGCCGTCATCTGAAATAGTTACCAAACCTTCATTGCTATAGCGCTGAAGTTCGATTTTCAAATGCGTTCCAGAATCTGCAAGCCCGTGTTCAAGTGCATTATGAATAAGTTCAGTGACAACTAAAGAAAGCGGGGTCGCTACGCGCGATTCCAGCAAACCGATCTCACCGATTCTTTCGATCTGCAGCTCTCCCATTCGAGGGCTGAGCTCTAGCGAATGGGTAACTAACGCACTTAAAACCTCATCAAATGCCACAGTAGTTTTTGTACTATTGGACAAAGTCTCGTGAACCAAAGCAATCGATGCGATTCGCCGAACCGCTTCTTCTAAAGCCGCAGCGGCAGCAGGGTCTTCAATTCGACGTGATTGCAAACGCAGTAGAGCTGAGACGGTTTGAAGGTTGTTTTTCACGCGATGATGGATCTCACGGATCGTGGCATCTTTCGTGACTAATTCACGATCACGTCTGCGAAGTTCAGTTACGTTTTGCAGCAAGACTATTGCCCCGATCTTGTCTGTTCCAATAACGAGCGGTAAAACTAACAAATCAATTGTTGCGCCTTGATTATCGATTTCGACTCTTTGCAGAATTTTTCCATTCAAGCGCGAACGAATGCCTTCTTCATGTGCATTAAGTGATGCTGTGACAACTTGTTCAGCGATTTCACCAAGGTTTTTGCCTTCTAAATCCCCGCGCCAGCCCATGCGTGAAAATGCTGACTTTGCATTAGGGCTTGCATAAGAAATTGCTGAGTTAGCATCTAGTCGAATCAAGCCGTCACCAACACGAGGTACTGGTTCAAAAAACGAACCAGAATCTTTGTAAGGAAAACTTCCCTCTGCAACCATCTCGTACAAGTGGTTTGCTAGATCGCGATAGTTACTTTCAAGCTTTCCGGATCCTCTGGAATGTTCAACATTTCTATGACTTGAAATAACGGCGATTACTTGACCTTCAAATGTAACCGGAATGGACTCGGACTTAACCAGCATTTCTCCTATTTTTTCGGGATCGCTGGCTCTAACAATCTCATCGCCCGAAAGTGCTTCATCGATTATGGGTTTGGCTCCCCACAAAACTTCATCCCCAATTACATCATTGACATAAACAGTCGAAGTCGTTGTAGGTCGAATATGGCCCACCGCGATATGTCCTGTTGGCCACATAGTGATGTCTTTACGAATTGGTACCCACAAAATCAAATCTGCAAATGAAAGATCGGACAAGAGCTGCCAATTGGCAACCAGAGTTCGCAATCTTTCAGCTTGATCGATGGTAATAGTCGTTCGTGCGCCTAATAACTTTTCAAGTTGGAGCATCGTTATTTCCACTCCGCCAAATGAATCTCTATTTCTTGGGTGGCAAACCAGACTAATTCATCATCTCCTGGAAATGCCAGAAGGGCACATTGCAATTGGTCCCATGGCAAGGGCGTTTTCAGAGTGATTGAATCTTCATAACTTTCAGCAATTTGTTCATCAGTGACTTCAAAAGCTAAAACTATTCCGGGGGCTTTCTCTGTCAGACGAAGATCAAGAGCTTCTTCACCTGCCGCTATTGACAGCAAGTATTCGAGTTCTTCTTCGTCACAATCTGAGTTATCTGAAACAAAGGCCTGGGTTGGTGCAAATACCTCTTCTGCATCAAAGCTTTTAGTCAGCACAAAAGCTTCGAGATCCTTATGGCTAATGGGAAGGTATGCACGCATTAACCCATAGTAATAGATCCTAAGTAGTGATTTCTCGGGCTAATTCGGCGATCGCTTGACGTAGATGTGAGCGTTCATTTGTCTCAACCATGGTGGCGTGTTCATCCTCGGCAGCTTGCACAGATCGTGACTCCTGTTTCAGGCTCCGTACTCGAATTGGCTTGATTGCAGTTGTGGCGCTGAGGAAGCGTGCCATTTCTGTATCCCCTCGTTTACCTGGTGACCTCATGTTCTGGGTAAAACTTAAGTGTGCTCGTATCGAAGTTTGTTGCAATAAATCAATGACCTGCACTAGTCGGTAATGTCCCAGGAAATCTGCACGGGATGAAATCATCAACTCATCAGCTTGATCACAGCACCAGGTTGTAACAGTTGATGTCCATCGACGATCAGTTAAACGATTTGAAAGACCTGACACAGAACCAATATCTAACACCACAAAATCAAACTCATCCGTTGCTTTACTCATGAATTGATCCAAATCATCCGAAGTATCTTGAGTGATTTCTGAAAGTGAAAGATTGGGAGCAATTTTCTTCCATTCTGTATTTTCCGTAATCTTTCGCATCGATAGCAGTGGCGAGAGCGAAGGTGCTCGAAAATTTGCCTCGATTAGCAAAGTGGATTTCTCGAGCAAACTTAACTCCATAGCAAGGTTCAGCGCGATGAAGGTACAACCGGTATAACTACCAGCTGAGCCAATCGCAATAACTTTTGAGCTTCGAGGTTTTCGTTGGGTTACCGCGCTTGTCCTTACTAATGGCGCACGTACATAGCCCCGAACCAATGAGATCAGATCGGTGCCTACGCTTGGCAATGGGTGTAAAGCAACAAAATCACCATTTGCTACATGGGCTAGAGAAAAGCCAATCCTGTGTCGGACAACTCCGTTGAGAGAGTCCATTAACGCCTTGTTTGCTCCAGGTAAGTCTGTGGCAAAAATCAGTAAGGCATTCTTTGACAGTTCAGCGTTTGATTGGATGTACGTTGCTAGCGAATCCCAATCAATCGCCCGAAAGACCACATTCCACCCTTGGGCAAACAAAGTTCCGGCAACAAATCCTTCGGCTTCTGGGTTTGCAATTGCGGTGATAACCGTAGGCATTTCAAGTTCAGACATGTGAGCGCACAACTACTAATCGACCTTGTGTAGTTGCACTTAACATTCGGAGAACTTGAGTTTCCTCAATGGCAACAGTGATTGATACATCACCACCTAAAGAGTTTCTTGAACTATCCAAGCCGATTAGCGAAACTCCCCCAAGAATCAAGATTGGATCTACAACCTCTTCACCATTACGTGAATCGAGGACCCAATACAGATCAACTAAATCACCCATGGAAACTCCAGAGGCAAGATCTCCTGATCGAAGATTCAGTGGGACTGCACTAGTTGCCATTGATTCTGCAGAACTGTTTACATCGGCGGTTGAAATCACTTCACCCGCCTGCAACTGACGTGTGGCAACTAATCCAATTGCCTGATCAGATTCTCTTAAATAATAATCGGTGCTCTGTCCTAGGTTTAAATGATCTGTTGTTAGATCAGCCAGAGTTAAGACATGACCAGGCGTTACAGGTTGTGCAATGACCCAATAGTCGTAGCCTCTATTTGAATATGTTGAAATAAAGAAAGCTGATGCAAAAGCGGCAACAATAAGCGTAATTGCAAGGGGCATACGTGCACCAAAGGAATCTTTTTTGTTTTTCATAGGGTCACCCAACGGGCTAGCGCGACATCAGACCTAGCTTTATCCACAATCAGCCAAAGGTATGAGTACATCAAGGACATAAGGATGAGTTCCTGGCTAAGAAACCTTGCAACGGTGTGCCCATGACAACTCAACCTGACTTTGATCAATTACCAACATTTACCGTTACTGAATTCATCCCAGTTTCTAGTGATCCCGACGAAGATTTTCTGCATCCCGTCCTAGAAATGTTCCGACCTGTCCGTCCGGTAAAAGTAGATAAGAAGTCTCGGTTGTACTTAGTCCCAAGTACCTTTGGCGAGGAATTTGATTCTGAGTTTGCACCCCAGCCAACCTCAGCTGCCTCGCTGCCAGACATCAAACCTTTAATACATCAATTCATTCACAATGTTCTAGAGATCTGGGCAGGTAGGCGTTCTTCTCAACAACTTCAATTGGTTTGTCACTACAACATTTATTCGCAACTGCAGCATGCGACTGGTTCAATACAAGAAATTGGACGAGTGCGCAAAACAAGAATTACGGAACCACTAGATGGTATTTGTGAAGCGACTGTCACAGTGCGATTTGGGGATCGCTTAAGAGTAGTTGCAATCAGGTTTGAAGGACTAGATGGAAGATGGTTATGCACTTGTCTCACACTAATTTGAGATTAAGCTGCGCCTCCGTGGCAACGCTTAAACTTCTTACCTGATCCGCAAGGACATGGTGCATTTCGAGAAACTTCACCAGTTGTGCGAACTCCCGATTCATCTGCAGCTGTGTACTGCAAACCTGCTTGAGGCAATTGCTTTGACTCAAGTCCTGGAGCTACAACTTGGTTACTGGCGCTTTCTACGGTGACCTCGATGTTAAACACGAAGCCTGCAATCTCTTCCTTAACACCATCCATCATTGCTGCGAATAGATCGAAACCTTCTTTTTGGTATTCAACTAGTGGATCGCGTTGAGCCATTGCACGAAGACCAATTCCTTCTTGCAGATAATCCATCTCGTAAAGGTGTTCACGCCACTTGCGATCTAGGACTGACAAAAGAACCTTGCGCTCGAGTTCACGCATTACTTCATCACCCAAAGCTTCTTCACGCTTTGCATATGCTGCTTCGCAATCTTCGAGAACCTGGGCAGTAATGAAATCTGCATCAAGTCCAAGGCGTGAGCCTGCACGGGCTTCTAGTTCTTCGATCGTAAATGAGATTGGGTAAATAGTTTTTAGCGCAGTAAACAGGGTATCGAGATCCCATTCCTCCGCATAGCCCTCGGCAGTGGCTGCTGCGATGTAGGCCGACAAAGTATCTGAAACAAATGTTGCTACTTGTTCCTTGATGTCTGCACCTTCAAGAACCATGCGACGCTCACCATAAATAACGGTACGTTGACGGTTCATAACATCGTCATACTTCAAAACATTTTTACGCATTTCAAAGTTCTGAGCTTCAACCTGAGTTTGGGCTGACTTAATGGCGTTTGAAACCATCTTTGATTCGATTGGTGCATCATCTGGAAGGCCGGCTGCAGTTAAGAAGCGCTCGACAATTCCTGAATTAAAGCGACGCATCAAATCATCTTGCAATGAAAGATAGAAACGTGACTCACCTGGATCGCCTTGGCGACCTGAACGACCTCGAAGCTGGTTGTCGATTCGACGTGATTCGTGGCGTTCTGTTCCTAGAACATAGAGTCCACCTAGTCCAACAACTTCTTCATGACCTTTTTCAACCGCTGACTTTTGTCGCGCAATTTCCGCTGGCCACTCTTTTTCATACTCTTCAGCGTTATCAACTGGAGAAATTCCACGACGTTGTAATTCAAAATCTGCCATGAACTCTGGGTTTCCACCCAACATAATGTCGGTACCACGGCCCGCCATGTTTGTTGCAACAGTTACTGCACCCTTAACACCTGCGCGCGCGATGATCGCAGCTTCACGTTCGTGGTGCTTTGCATTTAGAACTTCGTGGGGAACTCCGGCTTTGCGCAAGAATGATGAAAGTTCTTCTGACTTTTCAACGCTGACAGTTCCTACCAGTACTGGTTGGCCCTTACGGTAGCGCTCGGCAATATCTGCTGTAACAGCTGCAAACTTTCCAACCTCAGTTTTGTACACCAAATCTGGCGAGTCGATTCGCTGTGATGGACGGTTAGTTGGGATTGGAACTACGCCTAGCTTATAAATTTGCTGGAATTCTGAGGCTTCGGTAGTTGCTGTACCTGTCATACCTGACAATTTGTCGTAGAGACGGAAATAGTTTTGCAAAGTAATTGTTGCAAGGGTCTGATTCTCATCCTTGATTTCAATGCGTTCTTTAGCCTCAAGTGCTTGGTGTAAACCCTCGCTATAGCGGCGACCAGCCAGCATGCGACCTGTGTGCTCATCAACGATAAGCAGTTCGCCATTCATGACTACGTAATCTTTGTCGCGCTTAAACAATTCTTTGGCTCGGATAGCGTTGTTTAAGTAGCCAATCATTGGAGTATTGGCGGCTTCGTACAGGTTACCGATCTGCAAGAGCTCTTCTACCTTTGTAACGCCTTCTTCAAGAATTCCTGAAGTCTTTTTCTTCTCATCTACTTCGTAGTGAACATCGCGCTGAAGTTTTTGAACCAGATTCGCAAACTCGACATACCACTTGGTGGCTTTATCTGCGGGTCCACTGATGATCAAAGGAGTACGAGCTTCATCGATCAAAATCGAGTCAACTTCATCTACTACTGCAAAGAAGTGATCACGCTGCACACATTCTTCGAGTGACCACGCCATGTTGTCACGAAGATAATCAAAACCAAATTCGTTATTTGTTCCATAAGTGATGTCTGCTGAATATGCTTCGCGACGTTCAACTGGTGTCATGTTTGCGAGAATCACGCCAACTTTTAGACCTAAGAATCTATGGACGCGGCCCATCCACTCGCTATCGCGCTCTGCCAAGTAATCATTAGTTGTAACAACATGTACGCCACGTCCAGCGAGAGCGTTCAAATATGAAGGAAGCGTTGCAACTAAAGTCTTACCTTCACCAGTACGCATTTCGGCGATATTGCCCCGGTGCATCGCTGCACCACCCATGATCTGAACGTCATAGTGACGTTGACCCAAAGTGCGTCGACCAGCTTCGCGAACAACTGCAAAGGCTTCGGGCAGAAGATCATCAAGTGATTCGCCATTTGCATAACGAGCTTGGAATAGCGGTGTCTGTTCGCGTAGCTCTGCGTCTGACATCGCTGAGAAGCGAGCCTCTTCGGCATTGACCAAGGCAACGATCTTGGTGAGATCGCGAAGGATGCGTCCTTCGCCTGCACGCAAAATCTTGTCTACAAACGCTGGCATTGACCTCGCCTTTCGATGGGGATGGGACCCGTATTCAGACCCTTATCGTAGAGGCTGAGCAACGCAGGCGGTAATCGCGGTAACTGAGCCAACCGCCTGAAATCCCTGCGAATTCACAGCCCTGGCCGCCTCTCGCAGGGTCGCCCCCGTTGTAACCACATCATCAATCAAAATCAGCTCTCCCCTGGCACTCGAATTCAGCGAAAAGGCTCCCGCAAGATTTGAAGCTCGCTCATCACGATGTAATCCACTTTGATCTAAAACTCTTCTGGAAAGTTGGAGGCAATCAATCATGGGGATTCCAGTTCGTTGTGAAATTTGTGAAACTAGATCGACAACAAAACTTCTTCCTCTGCGTCGCTGTGATGCTTTACTTGAAGGAACCGGTACTAAGCGAAATAAAGTCGTGTCAGGTACCGCTTTAACTAAAGCATGAATAATCGCTTCGATGATTAATTCATCGGCACCTTTCAAACTTGATTCTTTTGCGGCAAGAATAATCTTTGAGGCAGTCGGTGTGTACAAAAGTGCCGAATGCACGGTAAGGCTATCGATTTTGGTTTTGTAATAATGTGGATGCCAACTACTTCTACAGGCTGAACAAATACTTGGGCCCAAGTGATGACAGGCAAAACATCTACTTGGAAAGATTAATTGTGACAGTTCGGCAAGTGCGCTCATCGAGCAATATTGGCGCGTTCAAAACAAAGTGAGAACCAATAAAAGAAAACTGTGGAAACTAAGCTTTGTAGTCCTCGGGCTGCAATTTAATAAGCCGTGCTTCAATACTTTCCCACGTATTACGAGGAAGCGTGACTACAAAGTGCGAGCCACGTCCAGGTCGTCCCCACGCTTCGAGCTCACCGTTGTGTAAACGTGCATCTTCAAGAGCGATTGACAAGCCGAGTCCGGTTCCCCCGCGAGTTCTTGCGCGCGAAGGATCTGCTCGCCAGAATCGATCAAAAACTCTGGTCAGCGCATTTTCATCCAGTCCGATTCCATAATCACGGACTCCTACTGCAACATCATGATCACTAGCAACTATTCGAACATCAATTTGCAACTCTTCAGAATGGTCAATCGCGTTAGCCAAAAGGTTACGAAGAATGCGCTCGACCCTTCGAATATCGGCCTTAATCATGATTACCGGCTCCGAAGAATTCACATAAATCTCGGTCTTTCGCTCTTTAGCGACTAGTCCCAAATCATCTGCGCAACGCTGCACTAGTTGGACCATATCGAAATCAACAGCTTCAAGAACGGCAACTTCGGCATCAAATCGTGAAACTTCTAGTAAATCTTCGAGCAGTTTTTCAAATCGATCCAGCTGAGCAACCAGTAATTCGGCACTTCTTGCCACGATTGGGTCAAAAGTTTCTTTAGTTGAATAAATGACTTCAGACGCCATTCGCAAAGTTGTCAGTGGTGTTCGTAGTTCATGCGAAACATCTGACACAAATCTTTGCTGAACACGGGACAAATTCTCGAGTCGAGCAATCTGCTTTTCAATAGATTCAGCCATATCGTTGAAAGCGAGCCCTAAAGTTGAAATTTCATCTTGTGATTCAACCTTTAAGCGCTTTCGGAAATCGCCAGCGGTGAACTCAGTAGCAATCAGCGCTGCTTCTCGTACTGGACTAACCACCTGCCGAACAACAAGCCAAGTAATCAAAGCAACCAAAAGCAGCAAAATGAATCCACCCAGAAACAGTGAGCGAGAAATCAAATCAAGGGTTTTTTCTTGATTTGCCAGTGAAAAGATAATGTACATCTCGTACTGACCAGCATTTGGAATCTGAACTTTTTGGCCAATTGCTAAACCCTTGATTCTGGTTCCAGTCAGATAATTCATGTTGGTGTACTGGTACACAAGATCAGGATTTTTGCGCACCCGCTCACTTAAGGTTGATGGAATAGATGCCGGATCAAGAAGATTAGAGGCAATTTCGTAATTGTTTTCTCGTGTATTGCCCGGACTTCTAAGGAACACAACTTCACGTGCATTCTCATTCGAAGTTAAAGTTGTGGCCGAACTAATAACGTCATCAACAACTTTCTGAACAACCGAGTCTTTTTCACCTTGAGCTAGCAAAAATCGATACTCGGCGGTAAAGATTGTCGAACGTGCTTCTACGAGTGCCGAACTCAAATTCACATCTTTCACACCTGCAGATAACTGGGTATTCAGGACAGAACCGGTTATTCCAGTTACGACCAAGGAGAGCAAAACCGTAGAGAAAATAACCTTAATTGCAAGGGAGTTACGGACCCGCGCGTAGATACGGTTCATCTCTAGGAACCGCCCATTACTCCAGCTTTGTATCCAACTCCACGAACGGTCACAACAATTTCAGGGTGTTCAGCATCATGTTCGATCTTTGAACGTAAACGTTGAACGTGCACATTTACTAAACGAGTATCTGTCGAGTGACGATAACCCCACACTTCGCTGAGCAATGCATCACGTGTAAAGACTCGTCCAGGCTCTTTAGCAAGTGCGACAAGTAGATCAAATTCTAAACGGGTTAATGCAATCTGTTTTCCGCCACGTGTTACTTGGTGTGCCTGAACATCAATCGCTAAGTCACCGATAGTTAATAGACCAGAAACATCCGCATTTGTTCTGCGCAGACGCGTTCTGATTCGTGCGATTAATTCTGATGGATGACGAAATGGCTTAACCATGTAGTCATCGGCACCTGCTTCTAAACCTTTAACGACATCTTGAGTGTCGCCTTTAGCGGAAAGCATGACGATAGGAACCATTGATTCTGCGCGGATTAACTTGCAGACTTCAATTCCATCTAGGCCTGGCAACATAACATCCAACAAAACTAAATCTGGTGGGTTGTTACGAAAAACATCCATAACCTCATCGCCACGACTAACTAGATCCACGTCGATGCCGGCACCGGTTAAAACGATGCCGAGCATCTCCGCAAGATCCTGGTCGTCATCGACGACCATAACTAAAGTCATTAGCTACCGTGCTCCCAAGAGTTTAGGTACATATCTTGTGCTGGAGTTAGTACATCGATACGTCCACCCATGCTGATTAACTTGAGAGAAGCAACTTCTTTGTCAATGTAAGTAGGAACTTCGTGAACTCCAGGCTTCAAGTTCTTCGCTTCCTTTACAAGGTATTCAGCGGTTAGAGCTTGATCTGAGAATGACATATCCATTACTGATGCTGGGTGACCTTCTGCTGCACCTAGGTTAACTAGACGACCTTCAGCTAGAAGAAGTAAACGACGCCCATCTGACAATACATATTCATCAGTTTGGTGACGCATCTTTGAGTTCTTTGACTTGGCATTCTGCTCGAGCCAAGCAACATCGATTTCGATGTCAAAGTGGCCTGAGTTAGCCATGATTGCGCCATCCTTCATTACTGCGAAGTGCTCATCGCGCAAAACGTCACGGTTACCTGTAACGGTGATAAATACATCTCCAACTTTTGCAGCATCAAGCATCGGCATAACGCGGAAGCCTTGCATCATTGCATCAAGTGCCTTAGTTGGGTCAATTTCAGTAACGATTACATCAGCGCCCATTCCCTTGGCACGCTCTGCAACACCCTTACCGCAGTAACCAAATCCAGCAACAACAACAATGCGACCTGCAAGCAAGAAGTTAGTTGCACGGAATACTGCATCAAGAGTTGATTGACCAGTACCGTAGCGATTATCAAACATGTGCTTTGTATCTGTGTCATTGACGGCAATCATTGGGAACTGAAGCGCTCCATCTTTTGCCATTTGGTTAAGGCGAATAACTCCTGTAGTTGTCTCTTCGCAACCACCAGCGATGTTTGGAATCAATTCTTTACGAGTTGTGTGCAAAGTATTGACAAGATCGCAACCATCATCAAAAACTTGGTGTGGTTCGATATCAAGAGCGGCGTTAATGTGCTTGTAGTACCCGTCACGATCAACGGCGTTACGTGCAAATACTGAAATTCCGTACTCGTGCACAAGCGCTGCAGCTGTGTCATCTTGAGTTGATAGTGGGTTTGATGCACACAGTGCAATCTCTGCTCCACCAGCTTTTAGGACACGCATCAAGTTAGCGGTCTCAGTTGTTACGTGCATACATGCAGAAATACGAACACCTGCGAAAGGTTGTGACTTTTCAAAGCGTTCGCGGATCTGAGCAAGCACAGGCATATTGCGCTCAGCCCATTCAATTTTCTTGCGACCTTCTGCTGCAAGTGATGCATCAGCAATGTCATGCTTTGGAAGAGTTGATGTAACTGGAACGTTCACGTAAATCTCCTTAATTGGTAATCAAAGTATTAATTGGATACCTAAGGCGTAGGGCTCTACTGTGCTAGGCGGCTATAGGCATAGGTTACTGCCCTCTTGATAAAAGCTCGTAATGGAAAACGGGGGTTAGTTGCGGATTAGTGAGAGAACCGCATCACGTACCGACTCCATTTGAGCCTGAGTAGAAGCCTCAACGTTAAGCCTTAGGAGAGGCTCGGTATTTGATGGGCGAAGGTTGAACCACCAGGTATCCCCATTTACCGTCAATCCATCCAATTCATCCATCGAAACATCCTGCGATTGGTAAGTATTGCGAACATGCTCAGTTGCTTGGTGGGTGTCTGAAACTTTTGAATTGATTTCACCACTTGAGTTATATCGAGTAAATGGAGCTAAGAGTTCGGACATCGTTGCAGAGCTTTCACCAAGAGCAGCAATCGCATGTAGAGCTGCAAGTGCACCACTATCAGCCATCCAAAATTCTTTGAAGTAGAAGTGACCAGAATGCTCGCCACCAAAAATTGCGCCACTTTCGGCCATCATCTTCTTAATGTATGAGTGACCGACTCTACTGCGTAAACCTTTCCCACCATTTTCTTCAATAACTTCTTGAACTGCGCGTGAAGAAATCAAATTGTAGATAATGTTTGAACCAGGTCGCTTTTTTAACTCTCGTTGTGCAATTAATGCCGTTAATGCAGAAGGATTAACTGCAACACCTCGCTCATCAACTAAGAAGCAACGATCCGCATCTCCGTCGAAAGCTAAACCAAGATCGGCTTTTTGATCAATCATTGCTTGCTTAAGATCCTTCAATGTTGATTCATCCAACGGGTTAGCTTCGTGGTTGGGAAATGAACCATCGAGCTCGAAATACATTGGAATCACTTCGCAATTAAGCCGTGCAAAGATTGCAGGAGCAGTATGGCCAGCCATGCCATTACCAGCATCAACAATGATTTTTAAGGGCCTAATCTTGGCGACATCTACTAGCGAAAAAAGGTGATCGACATACTCATTGAGCATGTCTCGATACTTTTCGACGCCAACATTACGCAAAGCAATCGGTGAACCTTCTCGAACGAAATTTTCGATTGTCAGCAACCCTGACTCTTTGCCTATCGGACGCGCCTTGCTTAAGCACAATTTAATCCCGTTGTATTGAGCAGGATTGTGACTTGCCGTAAACATCGCACCTGGCAGCCCTAATTTTCCAGAAGCAAAATACAACATATCCGTTGAAGCTAAACCGATTCGAATTACATCCATACCTTGTGAAGTCGCACCTGCAGAAAAAGCTTCCGCTAACTCAGGCGAGGATGGGCGCATGTCCTCACCAATAACAATTGTTCCGGGCTCACGTTCTATCTGTAAGAAACGAGCAAATGCAACACCGGTTGCAAAGGCAAAATCTGCATCGATTTCGGTATCTACTAAGCCTCTGATGTCATAAGCTTTAAAAATATTTGGGATTTGATCCATGTTTTTTATGAAGGAACTGCTCGCAAGTGACCACGGCGACCAATTTGCTGTTGCGCAGATGTTGATGGAGTTGGAGTGATTGGATCAACTTCTTTTGAAGCAACCTCGCGTACCGCATCTGCAATGGCCATCAAATCATCATCACTTGGACCTTGTGAAACTCCATCAAGTTCCTGCTTAATAACGCTCCAACCATGTGGAACCTTTAAACGTGTTCCATGTACAACACACAAGTCATATGCATGTGGTTCTGAAAAGGTAGCTAGTGGGCCAACGACGGCAGTTGATTCGGAATACACATAGGTCAAGGTCATCGTTGCAAGAGATTTGCACCCTGCACGGGAGCAGCCTCTACCGCCTTGAGTTCTCATAAGAGAAACATTAGTGGGAGCAGGTAGGAAAACTTGGGATTATCAAGGATTTAAAATGCGAATATTTGAATCAGGTACTTCAACTCTAGTGAGCACGCTACCGGCTGCAATTGGGAAGTAGCCATAACCATTTACTGAAGACACCAGTGCACCTGCGTAAGTCTGCTTACCGACCTTGGTTATCGTAAAGGAGCGAGCAGCTACTGGTACTTTCCAGGTAGCGATATCCGCTCCCTTGATGGTTTTCCGAACCACCTTGCCGTTTACCAAAGTGATATCAACTGCAACATTAATTTCTGCCCCCGTAAATGCAATCAGTGGTGCAAGACCAGTAACAGCCATTGTGAAGGCGGAAAGCTCCGGTGCAGGAGTACTCCACGTAAAGTCTCTTCTACCCCCTACTGCAACTGAAGATTCAACAGCGGCTACGACTGGCTCGGTGGAAGTGATCTTAAGTGCGAAAACTTGTGAAGCAATACTTGGAGAAAAAGTGAATTCAGTGACGGTCCCTGCTACAACATTTCTTGAGTTCAGCCCAACGGGAATGAAAACTCCATCTGCAGATAGAAGTTCTACGGTGACGCTTGCATCAACTTCACCTGGAGCTAAAACTCTGAGCACATTGGTCGATCCTGTGTTTTGCCCCGGCTTTTTCTTTTGATTAGGAATTGCTGGAATAACAAGAGTTTTACTTGCAGCGGTAATTGGATTAATCAGATCTCCACCTAGCGCCCGTAAACCCTTACCTTGTTCGTCAATCATGAATGAGTTGATTCTGCCTGAGCGAGGAACAACGTTGACAGTTAACTTCTTGTCTCCGGGCGCAAGTGAATCAACTGGAATAACTAAATAATTCTTGGATGGAACATCTACAGTGCGAAGTGGTTGCTCCCCATTTTCAGTGAACACATTGACATCAACCACGGCATCACTGAGTCCGCTATTAACGACAATAAGTCGACCTTTAGTGGTGATATCTGCACTTGCTCCAACAAACCATTGGGAAGATGCAGGCCCCGAACACAAAGCTCCGCCAGCCCAACTTCCTGAACGGCTTTGCCAAACCACGGGAGTTGAACCTTCTGAATTAAAGAGCAACGAATCCTTCATAACTGGAAGGCGTAAAACCTTTACAGCTTCAGTCTTAGTACTTCGATTCTGCAATCTTTGGAATTGAGTTTTCTTCGAGGAAAGAGAGATCTGAGATGCCAAACCAGAAAGCGTGGGCGGACATACAACCGCAGGATAACTTTCTGAAAAACTCTTTTTAGTTACGGCAACATTGAGCGCCGATGAGATGATGATTGCAGCGCCGATGAAAGCAATAAAACGAAGCGGGCGGGAGAAGTTCATGCCAACTCCTTATCTGAAATCTCACTCTTGCGACGGCCAGCAGGAAGGGCCATTACAAGCACGACGACAAAGAAAATCAACTGCAGTGACAGCCAAGCACGTCGAGTAGTTCCATCATGAATTAAGGAAATCTCACCAGCTTCGGTGACCTTAAATGTTGGTAAACCTTGTTCATTCTTGCTGCGCTCTAATCTGTAACCATTTTCAAGAACCTGCCAAGAGCGGTTATAAGTTTCAGTCAGGATGAGTGTGCCTGCAGATGGGACGTAAGTCCGTGCTCCGACCTCGCCGGCTTGCAGCTCTTTTCGAACGCCATCGGTACCAACAAACATTAGACGTGAAGCTGGAGCGCTCACTTTCCAGACAACACCTAAAGATGTTGCAGATGTACGTGTGAAGCCACCTAAGCCGTCAATCGAACGAATAATCTCTTTCTTAAATGGTGCTTTCACAAAAAGATATTTCACACCAAAATCACTTAACGTTGAACTGCTTGTTACTCCAGATCCATCGATAAGTCCACGTGCCGCTTCTGCAATCGCTGAACTTTGTGCAGGTGCAACATCAGGTTCACCGAGTGAAATATCTTTGCCGCGTGAAAGATGGTACTGAATCTTCCTTTGGTTCTCGCTTCCAACTTCACGCAAGACAAGGATCTTCGTGTCCCGTTCGACGCTTAAGAATGCTGGCATTACCGTTTCGCGATTTGCCTGTACTAAAGAGTCTGCACCTTTACTTACTGACCAACCAATTGCAACCACAGAATAAGCAAGGGTTGTAAAGAGAAGTAAAGCGGAAAGAATGTGGCGATAATGAACATGACTCAGAACTAGAGTTTCGCGCAACCGATCTAGCAGCACTGTTCCGGCAGCAATTGCTGCAAGAGTTACCGGAACTATTGCAGGACCTGACCAAACTTTTGATGATGCTTCATTGCCATGAGTTGAAATCGAAAGCCCAGAAACAATTACTGCCAGAACAAGTGCGCCAACCCCATATTCAGCGATGCGCCGTGCGTGCGTTGATGAGAATAATGAAACGATTAACACCAACAAAATTGGACTCACTAACCACATGGGTAAGGAGTTTGCTCCGCCAGGATTACCGAGCAAGGTCAAAAATGGGCCGCCGCCTGAAATTAGCAAACCCGGTTCTACTAGTAGGCGACTTGGATGAACAAGGGCTTCTAGCGAATAGGGAACATTCATAAGAAATGGAGTAAAGATCAGAGCGGCCCGCTTTTGAAGGCGAAGTAAGTACAAGGACGAGTTTGCCTCTTTTGCATGTTTTTCATAATCGCTCAGTGTTGAAACTAATCCAGCCACGAAACCAATAACAAAAATCATTAATGAGAAGCCGTAGAGGACTGCAAGCAGCAGCGAAATGCCAGCAATTTTTCGCCAGCTAAAATCTTCAATTTTCTCAATATCACGAAGCAGCATTGCAACATATGGCGCCAGAATCAAGAAAAGAACGGTTGCGATGTGGCCAGTAGAAATCGCAGCGATGGCAACCGGTGAAACGGCGTACAGGAATGCCGCAGGAATTGAAATCCATGAGTTTTTTGTCAACCGCTTCAGAAGTTTGGATGCGGTAAACATCATGATGATGGGTGCAACTAAGAAGAAGGTTGTAATGAGGAATTGCACTTTGCCCAAGAAAACAAGAGATGCTGTGGCGGTAATTGCTACCCACGTTGGCGTTGCAACAGATGAACCCATTCCAACTTGATGCCAGGATTCAAAATATGTTCGCCAGAGATCTGTGGCACCTGAAGGAGAAATAGGTAGCGCTCCCCCAACTAATGCCCCGAACCGATTACGTGAATTGAGAATAGAAATAAGTGCAATCAGCACAAAGCCGATAACTTCGGGGCGCTTGAAGATTCCAAACCAATGACTTGTATTGACCGGAGTGAGCAAATCTTCATCTTCGTTAGCATCCAAAACGGATGTTGTAGAAACTTGTACATTTTCAGGAAATAGCTTTGAGCGGACCACATCGACAGCGCTTTCGGATGCAAGTCGAATCTGGGACCAACGTGGTGGAATGAATTCAGCGATTACTCGTGCTGAAACAAATCGTTGTTTCCTGCGAACTTTGCGTGCACTAATCAAGGCACCAGGTCTGATAACTAATGCTCCTACAGCCAAGATTTCATCAGCGGCATAACCTGGAAGTTTGGCGATCAAATAACCAATTGCCCTCGCTATCGCACTACCAAGAATCTGTATTAGCAGCCATGGCAAAATCCACCAAGAAGAGTTCGCAAGTAATACATATGCGGCATTACGACGATCCAAAAGTAGCGGTCTATGCAGAAATGCTCCATCAACTTCTACAACTCGGCGCTCTGTTGCAGATGCTTGGGCGTGAAATGCAACTGCACTTGTTACAACCATTACCGAATGCCCAGCTGCGCGAGCACGCCAGCCAAAATCCACGTCATCTCTAAACAAAGTTAAATTAGGGTCAAGGCCTTCAAGTTCTTCGAATACATCACGACGAATCAATGCACCCGCTGTACTAACGGCCAATACATCGTAAATACCATCGTGCTGACCTTGGTCATATTCCAAAGGTTCAAGTCCCGTCCAACGTGCACCATTGCCAGCAATACTTATT
>Ga0209770_10000539_pt1 | contig 20810 bp, 25 predicted proteins | sample LauGreSu1BDMLBDD_2_FD_187572 | JGI IMG/M metagenome (GOLD analysis project Ga0209770, IMG submission 187572) | Freshwater lake microbial communities from Lake Michigan, USA - Su13.BD.MLB.DD (SPAdes) (version 2) | ecosystem: Environmental > Aquatic > Freshwater > Lake | place: Lake Michigan, USA...
TCCTCGTCGTGAGCTGGGTCTTTTTTGAGGGACTTGATAACAGTGTCATCCTCCTTGGTATCCACGACCTTTACGGTCTTGTGGCCCAAGCGGAGGAGTTCGCGAACAATCGCTGTGGTGAGAGGCTCGAACGCACGGCCGACAGTGATCTCGCCATCGCGAATGTCGGAGATCAAAACCTTCGTGGCAATTTCCTCCTCGTCGAGTTTCTCGCTAAGTTTGAGATCCTCGGTTTTGTAGAAAAGTTTAACGATGTCCTCGTCTGACGGGTAGCCGAGGGTGCGAAGGAAAGTGGTGGCCAAAAATTTCCGACGGCGCTTGCGGCGGTCGAGATAGACATAGAGGAGGTCACTGGTATCGAACTGCACCTCAATCCACGAACCGCGGTCAGGAATGATGCGGAAGCCGTGGAGCACCTTTCCATTCGTGTGAATGGAGGTCTCGAAGCAAATGCCCGGCGAGCGGTGGAGCTGGGACACGACGACGCGCTCGGCGCCGTTGATCACAAAAGTACCCTGCGGCGTCATGAGCGGGAGTTCGCCCATGTAAACTTTCTCTTCCTTGGTGCTTCGCTCGTCCTTATATCGGAAGGTCACATAAAGAGAAGCGCTGAATGTTTGGCCTTCGCGCTGGGATTCGAGGGCGGACATCTTGGGCTCGCCGAGCTCGTAGCTGACGAAGTCGAGGGAGGATTTATCCTCAAAACCATGGATCGGAAAAAACTCGCGGAAAACGGCCTGCAGACCGATGTTCCGGCGTTTAGCAATCGGAACATCCTTTTGAAAAAACTCGTTGTAGGAGTTGACCTGGAGCTCGATGAGGTTGGGTGGCTCGATGGCCTCTTGCAATTTACCGAATTGGATGCGTTCAGACATGGTTTTGGTGCGGTGCCGCGGGTTGGGTTGGCCGGGTTCAGTCGGCCGGGTTCAGCCGCCGATCGCAGCAAACAAAATAACCGGCATCGAATAACCGCCTTTTTTCAAGGCTGATTCGATGACGGAGACTTGCTTTGTTTGTAGTGCTGGACGGCAGATGTTGTGAAAAAAAAGATGAAACGAGCGTTATAAGGTAGTGAGTTCGGCAGAGGGATCAAGAAAAAAATTCTGATCCCCCTGCGCGAAAAATCCGGCTTACTTGATCTCCACCTTGGCGCCGGCTGCCTCGATTTTTTTCTTAATCTCGGCGGCTTCTTCCTTGGTGACACCTTCTTTGATGGGCTTGGGCGCCCCTTCGACGAGGGCTTTCGCCTCGGCAAGTCCGAGACCGGCCACAGCGGCGCGGACCTCTTTAATGACGGCGATCTTGTTTCCGCCCGCCTCGGTAAGGATGACATCGAACGATGTTTTCTCCTCGGCGGCGGGAGCAGCGGCTCCGCCGGCGGCAGGGCCTGCGGCTGCAACGGCCACCGGAGCGGCGGCGCTGACGCCCCATTTTTCTTCGAGTTGTTTCACGAGGTCAGCGATTTCGAGGACAGTGAGTCCGCTGAGCTGATCGACGAGTGCTTGTGTGTCTGCCATATGTTTTATGTGTTTTGGTATCGTCGCTTCCCGAGGCATCGGGTTGATTGAGCCGGGCAGCCGCCCCGCCGACGAAGAACCGGTTTATGTTTGTTTGGTATCCGCGCCGTGATTTGAAAACCCCGGGCGAAAGTATTTTTTCGGGTTAGCTGTCGGAGCCGAGGGCGTCGGCTTTAGCTTTGAGAACGCGGGCGAGGCTTGAGGCCGGCTCGTTGAGCAAGCGAACGAACTGGCTGGCCGGGGTCTGCAAGAGACCAAGAAGCTTGGCGCGGAGGACATCCTTACTCGGAAGCTCGGCGAGTTCACTGACCTGCTTCGCATTAAGTGGGGCATTGTCGAGCACGCCAGCGCGAACGGTCGGGAGCTTGAACTCGGCGGCGAAGGATTTGATCACTTTCGCGGCGGCGCAAATGTCGCTCTCGCCGGTGACCATCGCGGTCTGGCCGGCCAGGGATTCCGTAAGCTCGGGCATCTGAAGTTCCTGCGCGGCGATGCGGAGGAAGGTGTTTCGAACCACGCTCATCCGGGCACCAGCCTCGGAGAGACGGGTGCGGAGCGACTCGAAGTGCGGCACTTTCATGCCAGAATAATCTACGATCAGGAGATATGGCGAGGCTTGGAGCTTCTCGCGGATGTCGGCAACGATGATTGTTTTCTCGGGTCTCATGGATGAAAAGGCTTAGTTTTTGAGGTAAGGAGCCGGATCCACGGCGAGTCCGGGCGACATCGTGGCGCTGAGCGTGATCGCATCAACAAACGCGCCCTTCGCCGTGGCGGGGCGGGCTTTAACAACGGCATCGATCACGGCACTGCCGTTTTCAAGAAGAGCTTTCGGGTCGAAGGAGAATTTGCCAACCGGAACGGCGACATTGCCATTTTTATCGAGCTTGAATTCAACGCGACCGGCCTTGACTTCTTTCACGGCTTTGGCGGTGTCGTCGGTGACGGTACCGGTCTTGGGATTCGGCATGAGGCCGCGAGGTCCGAGAACCTTGCCGAGCTTGCGAACCTCCGCCATGGCCGCGGGAGTGGCGACAGCGACATCGAAATCGGAGAAGCCGGCAGTGACTTTTTTGATGAGATCCTCGAAACCGACATGCTCGGCGCCGGCTTCCTTGGCGGCCTCGGCGGCCTGACCGCTTGCGAAAACAAGCACTCGGACATTTTTACCACTTCCGTTCGGGAGCGGGCAGGTTCCGCGAACCATCTGGTCGCTTTGCTTGGGATCGACGCCCAGCTTGAAGGAAAGAGTCACCGTCTGGTCGAACTTGACGGGCGGTAGGGTTTTCAAGGTTTGAACGGCATCGTTGAGCGAGTATTTTTTATTCGCTTCGACTTTGGCCGCCGCCTCGCGGTAGCGTTTGCTGCGTTTTTTTTGCATGATGTTTTTGCAGTGCGAACGACCATCCGGTCTCCTGCTTTATAGGTTTTCCCGATTTGCGGGAGTGATGAGATTAGGGACGAGTCGGCAACTGTCAAACAAATTTCCAAAAAAAATTTGACTCCGTGTCTGTGGCTTCTAGTGTTTCGGCCCGCGCTTCTCCAAACGGCGCCACCATTTCATGAAAGCCAAAAACATCGAAGCAGCCTCCAAGGTCGTCACTGAGTCCCAGATTTTGATCAACATGGTTTCCCGCCGCGTTCGTCAGTTGAATGCCGGAAGCCGCCCGCTCATCGACGCCGAGCCGGGCGAGGGCTTTGCCGACATCGCACTTCAAGAGATCGCACAGGGCAAGCTCGGCCTCGCGGAGGGCGAGACGCTCGCGGCCTAAGGCCCGCATTGCGGTCTCGCGCCGCATTATGTCCTCGGAAATTACCACCAACCGGAAGGCGTTCCGGGATTATCACATCCTCGAAAAATTCGAGGCCGGCGTAGAGCTGAAAGGCACGGAAGTTAAATCCCTGCGTACCGGACTGGTATCGCTTCAAGGCGCTTTCGCCCGCGTGCAAAACGGGCAAATCTGGCTTCACGATTGCACGATCCAGCCGTACGATCACGCTAGCCACGAGCAGCACGAAGCCAAGCGACCGCGCCGATTGCTCATGCACCGACTGGAGATCGACCGCCTTGCCGTCGCGGTGGAGCGCGAGGGACACACACTCCCCGTCCTGCGGCTTTATTGGAAAAAAGGGCGCGTCAAAGCCGAAGTCGGGCTAGGCAAGGGCAAGCTAGCCGCCGACAAGCGGCTTGATTTAAAAAAACGCGTTGAGACGCGCGAAGCGGAGCGGGCCGTCTCGGCCTTTAACAAGCGCGGCCGCTGACCCGACGGTATTTTACCACGCACCGCCCGCCCTCGACTTTCATCGAGGTGATTTGAAAATCGACAGGCTTCGGGAGAAAATTTCCCGGCGTTTCTGTGAGTGTTTGAGTTTTCGCGCCACCGAGTATTTTTGGAATGATTTTCACCTCGATTTCATCGATCGAATCCTCGGCCGCCAACTCGCGAAGCGGCTCTCCCCCACCCTCGCCAGCGAGCAATTTTCCATCAACCGAGATGGCCAAGCGGGCGACCCGTTTTTTTTTGCTCATGCGCGGGGATTGCGACCCTGCTCGAGATTTTGCTCCACGCGGCGCTCCAACATATCCACCGCTTTTTCCATCTCCCCAAGCGGCACGGTCTGCGTGGCGCGGTAGCCGAGATAAACCGCCCCGCCGAGTAGGCTCCAGAAAACTTGCATCATGAAACCCGAGAGCGAGACGAGCGTGGCGATGGATTCCGGCGTGGCGTAAAGCGCACCGAGAATTTGGATGAAGAGCCCCTCGCGCAGGCCCGCCCCTCCAATGCTGATCGGAAGCGCCGTGACAGTTGCCACGATCGGCATCACACAATAAATAGAGAGAAGATTCAGCCCCCCCGCAAAGGCTTTTGCCCCGAACCAGAAAGTCGAGAACATCAGCAAATGCGCGGAGATCGAGAGCAGAAACGCCTTGCCGACCGCCTGTCCAGCGCGGGCATATTCAACAAAAGCTCCCGCTGCTTCGACAATTTTGTCATGTGCTGGCAGCCAGTGCGGAAGCTTCGAGGCGAGGTTGAAACGCCCCGTAAGCCATGCGACGATAACAAACCCGATCGAGCCGCCGAGGATCACGGCAGTCGTGGCGACGCCGTAGCGCGTAACCTCATGCGCCATGAGTTCGCGCCAGCGCAGGAGAATCACCACGGCAGAAACCGCTGCCAGAGCCAGCACGCCGACCACGCGGTCGATGAAAACACTCAGGAGTGCGCCCGCTTTTTTCTCCGGAGCCTCGCGCATGATGAGGAAGATTTTGATGATGTCCCCACCCGTGGCTCCAAGCAGGAAGAGGTTGAAAAACATCCCGACGAGCAGAATCCGCAGACTGCGCCAATACGAGATCGCGATGCCCTGCACATCGAGCAGAATGATCCACCGCATGGCCTGCAGGAGCAGCCCGCCACCCAGCGCCAGCAGGCCTGGGAGCAACCACCACTCGTTCGCCACATCGAGCGCCTCGAACATTTTCCGGTTCTGCTCGGGGTTTCGGAAAATCCAAAAAAGCAGGCCTGCAGTGACAAGCAGTTGAACAGCGGTGAGGAGGTGTTTTTTCATTTGAGGTTCTTCTCCCAAGTCTCCGCAGCTTGAAGGATGTCGGCGGCTTCGGCCCGGGGAGACATCTCCAAAACCAGCGCGCATTTTTTCGGCAGCAAGGGCACGAGTTCGTTAAATCGGGTTTCACCGGTGAATGGCGGGCAGTGGTCTTTGAAAGGCCAGCGCGTGTCGTGGATGTGGCATCCGAGCACTCGCGGCGCCATCGTTTCAAGGTGCAGGCGGTGGTCGATGAGGTCGAGATTTTCCTTGATCTGCGCGTGGCCGAAGTCGTGCCAGTAGCCGACATTTTTCGAATCCAGGCGTTGGAAAAAGCTCGGCATTTCGCGCTCGCTCGGGACAGCCTCGTAATATTCGCGGTTTTCGACGCCCAGCTGCACGCCACGGTTACCTGCGTGGTCGGCCGCTTCGCGCAGGATTTCGAGCACGCGGGAGTTGAAGGCCTCGGCGACTTTCTCTCGGGCCTGCACGGCGGCGAGCTTTTGGCGGATATATTCGCGCGAGTGGAGCTTGCCTTGGTCGACCATTTGGCACAGTGGCTCGGTGAGATTTAGAGACCGGATGCGCCCGGTGTGGACGACCACAAATGGGGCCTCGAGTTTTGAAGCCCAATCGATCGTGGAGAGAGTGAGCTTCAGCGCACGATCACGGTCCGTCGCCCGGTCTGAGGTGAACTCATAGCAATCCGGCGAATCGGTCTGAACCTCGACCGGCATCGGCATGAAATTATGCACGCTCGAGACATGGAATTTCCGCATTTCGCGTATTTGAAGAATGCCTTCCAATTGCGAGGAACGGATGCCATGGCTGAGTTCAAGGGTATCGAAGCCGAGTTGGAGAATTTCCTCGATCATCGAACGGCCGTCCTGATGACGCCAAGAGTTCCAGCAAGTCGATAACGAGAGTTTCACGAAGCGGATTTTAGCAAATCAAAAGATAAGGTCACGATCCATGTGGGATGCAAAAAAGGCGCCCCGCGTTGGAAGTGCGGAACGCCTTTTGAAATAGCAGGCCCGGATTAGTTCTGCGCGGGCTTGATGCGGTATTTTCCCTCGCCCGTTTTATCAAACATACCGAGTTTTTTGCCGGTGCCGCTGAACCATACATAAATATGCTGTACCGGCTTACCGACTTTCTCAGCGATTTCCTTCACGGAGGCTCCTGCCTCGCCAGCGGCACTCAACATCGAAGTAATCTGTTCTTTGAGGAACCCCTTCGGGGCGCGGTTGCCCGAAGGTTTGTTTTTTAGGGCACCAGGCTTGCGGCCACGGCGGGCTTTTTTAGCACGGAGCACACGGATCGCTTCGCGGGTTTCTCCGGAGGCCAATGAGGCGATTTGTTTTTCTACGGCTTCCACTTTCGCCAAAAGGGTCTCTTTTTTCTTGGTAAGAGAAAGAAGAGCCGACAAGGTTTTTGCATTGATATCTTCGAGTTTCATGAGGCCCGCTTAAAAACCAGAAAACTTTTCCGAGCACAATACTTTTTTATAACAAATGAATGACTTTGAAATCCCCAGGCATGGCGCACTCCATATTTACCGAGTCATTTCCGAAGGAGATGAGGATATCTTAAGCCGTTTTGAAAAAGATCGATATTCTAGTTTTTCATCCGATTTTGCTAGAAAGACCTACTTGAAAGGCCACAGCGCAGCACGATTTCTTACGGCCAAATACACGGGAAAAAATCCCTCCTCGCTTCATCTGGCAACATCCCCGGAAGGAAAACCTTCCTTCCAATGCACGCCGAATTTGAACTTCAATCTGAGCCACTCCGGCGATTCCATCTTTATCGCTTTTTCATCTGAACCAGTCGGTTTTGATATCGAGAATATACAAAGAAAAGCAGACTTCCAAAAGCTCGCCGAAAGGTATTTTCAACCCTCGGAGAGGGAATATATGAAACGCTTACATAAATCGGAAGCTCTCGCTTTTTTGGAGATATGGACTGCCAAAGAAGCAATCCTTAAGCTTGTTGGATCAGGGATCGCCGCAGGACTCGACAAGACCCTTGTTTTAAACAAAGAGGAAGGGCTTTTTAATGATACTAAAATTCATTTTTATCGATATGTTTTGGGTGATTTTTTAGGAACTCTGGCGAGCTTTTCAAAAATTCAAACCGTTCAGAAATTCACTTATTGAGAGGGGGATTTTTTTCTTCCTCCAGCGCAGCGCGGAGGTTTTCCCGAGCATCGGCCAAATCGGGATCAATTTCCAAAGCACGCCGAAAGCTCGCAATCGCTTTGTTTTTTTCGCCTGCCTGAAAAAGAGTGACTCCAAGATTGCACAGAAAGACGGCATTTTGCGGATACCGCCGCGAGAGATCGGCATAAAGCTCGGCGGCTACCGCTGGTTGGTTATCCAGAATAAACGCCCTCGCAAGGTTGGATTGAATCGCAACAATATCCGGCGCAAGCCGAAACGCCTCTTGGAAATGCCGAATGGCCGCCTTCGTATCCTTTTTGGCGAGTACGGCGGTGCCGAGGTTGTTCTGGGTTTCCGCCAAATCCGGACGCAAACGCGTGGCCTCGATAAAATGATCCATCGCGACATCGACATTACCACGATTGAACTCCCTTGCGCCAATTCGGTTGTGCGCCTGCCAACACTCCCAGTTATGCTGCAAGGTGTAGCTCCAAAGTTTATCCTCATTATCCCAGATTCCGGCGTAGCGATGGCTCCAAACGGCAAGACCCCCAACAACCAACGCCGCCAATACCCCAAAAAGCGGCCGCCATTTTTTCCCAGCCAAGTCGCTTGCCCGGAATCCTACGGCGACAACCAACGCCACGATCCCGATCATCGGGATGTAAAGAAAATGATCAGCTACCCAGCCGACCCGCATATACGACATCGCCACAAAACCCAGCACAGGCAGCAGCATGATCAGATAAAAACCCATCCCCAGCAGCGCATGCCGCCCCCAGGTTTTTCGGCGAATCCAAAAAACCACAAGCCCCCCTGAGAGAACCGACCAGGGGAGGAATTGGACAAGTTCAGGAGGATTTGCATTCCACTGGGGGTAAATCGGAAGCAGCAGAGCGGGCCAGAGGATTTTCGAGAGGTAGAAAAAGATCGCCATCCCCGCGATGGCAAACCGGGAGTCCAGTCCGCCGATCGGGATCGGTTCGTTGCCAATCGCCCGGCCGTGCTGGAAATATAGCGTCACCAGCCCTAAAATTATCGCCAGCAGAAAAAACGGCGCGGAGTTCCAGATATCGCGCCACACAATCCGGTCACGCCTCCACCAGATATAAAGCAGCATCACCACGGGGAACATCACCACCGAGCTTTTGGCCAGCATCGCCGCAAGAAAAAACAAAAGCGCTGCCCAGTAAAAAATCCGCCGCCTCGTTTCCTCGAACCTCACAAAGAAACACCCCGCCACCAGAAAAAACGGAAGCGAAAAGGTGTTCTTCAACTCCGAAATCCAAGCAACAGACTCTACACAAATAGGATGAACAACAAATATCAAACCCGCTAGCCAAGCCCCTCTCAGCCCGATGGTTCGCAGCAAGGCCCAAACGAGACATGACCCCAGAGCGTGGAGCAGCACCGCAGCCACATGGTAACCAGTTGAATCCATCCCGAACCATTTCCACATGAGCCAGAGCCAACTCATCGTGAGCGGAAAATAGTCGGCTGTCTTTGGCTCCACCCAAAAGCTCGCAAGCCCATCCGGCGATTTCACCACTGGATTTGCCGTGATCAGGTAGTCATCATCCCACAACCAATCCCCATTGAAGACCGGGGAGTAAATCCACAGACTCGCCAATAAAATCACTACCACCCTCACAAACACGGATTCCCATTTGGAAAAACCGGTCGGATTTTTAATGTTGGCGTTCATGAAAAAAATTCTGGCCAAAAAAAAGCCTCGCGTGGCGAATTATCACCAACTTGAAAATTAGGCGAAAAAAATAATGCCCGATCACCTGCGTTTGTATATAGGCTAAAAAAATCCCATCAAACCTAACTACTCAAACATGAGCGCCATCACCGCCGAAGCACCCGCCGACACCAGCCACCAGCACCACAACGACCACCACGAAGTTGGCTTCGTTCAAAAATACCTGTGGACTTACGACCACAAGATGATCGCGCTCCAATACCTCTGGACTGCGCTAGCGTTCCTTTTCATCGGCGGCGCGCTGGCGCTCGGAGTTCGCTGGCAACTCGGCTTCCCTGGCGCGCAGGTTCCGTTCATCGGCAACCTCCTCCCTGCCACGGTCGCAGTGGACGGCTCCATCATCCCTGGCGGCTACAACATGCTCGTGACGATGCATGCTACGGTCATGGTTTTCTTTGTGGTCATGCCATTGCTCATCGGCACTTTTGGAAACTACCTTATTCCCCTTCAAATCGGCGCGGGCGACATGGCCTTCCCTCTTTTGAATGAAGTCAGCTATTGGCTCTACGCCCTGTCTGGCGTGATTCTGATCGCCGCATTTCTCGTTCCCGGCGGCGCTCCCGGCACTGGCTGGACAGCCTACGCACCCCTGAGTTCCGTGGCCGCCTACAACGGCACCCAGCTCGGCCAGAGCCTCTGGGGCCTTGCGATTTTCGTAAACGGTCTCTCATCGATAGCTGGCGCGACAAATTACATTACGACTGTAGTGAACATGCGCGCTCCGGGCATGACGATGTTCCGCATGCCACTTCCCGTTTGGTCGCTTTTCATCACAGCGATTTTGCTGGTTCTCGCCGTGCCGGTTCTTTCCGCCGCTGCCGCGATGCTCTTCACCGACCTCAACTACGGTACCAGCTTCTTCTCGCCCGCCGGCGGTGGTCAACCGCTCCTCTGGCAGCACCTCTTCTGGTTCTTCGGTCACCCTGAAGTTTACATCATGATCCTGCCTGCGATGGGTCTCGCCTCGGAAATCCTTGCCACCTTCTCGCGCAAGCCGATATTCGGCTACAAAGCGATGGTCTACGCGATGATCGCGATTGGATTCCTCGGTTTCATCGTGTGGGGCCACCACATGTTTGTTAGCGGCATGAATCTCACGCTGAGCGCGGCTTTCTCAGTTTCGACCATGATCATCGCCGTTCCCTCTGCCATTAAAACCTTCAACTGGATGGGCACCGTTTGGCGCGGATCGATTGAGTTCACCACAGCCATGTGCTTCGCGCTGGCCTTCGTTTCGATGTTTGTCATCGGCGGCCTCAGCGGCATTTTTATGGCCTCCACGCCAGTCGATCTCTTCGTTCACCACACTTACTTCATTGTCGCACACTTCCACTATGTGCTCTTCGGCGGAAGTATTTTCTCAATCTACGGAGCCCTCTATTTCTGGTTCCCGAAAATGTTCGGCAAAATGCTGAACGAGACTCTCGGCAAGATTCACTTCTTCGCCACTTTGATTTTCTTCAACCTGACCTTCTTTCCGATGCACAACCTCGGCCTCGGCGGAATGATGCGCCGTATCGCCGACCCGACCGTTTACGATCACCTTCGTCAACTCCAACCGCTGAATGTGCTTTGCACCATCGGCGCGATCGGCCTCGGCTTCTCGACCTTCCTCTTTATCTGGAATGTTGTGATCAGCCTCCGCAACGGCAAAAAGGCCCCGGAAAATCCTTGGAACTCGAACACCCTCGAGTGGACGATCCCCTCGCCTCCAGGGCACGGGAACTTCGCTAAGACCCCGTCCGTTTACCACGGCCCCTACGAATACAGCGTTCCCGGCATCGAAAAAGATTACCTCCCTCAAAACGAGCCGGCCCCTGCCAGCGCCCGTTTAGAATCGCACTAAGCGCGTCCTCGAATGGACGCCGCCCGCTCACCAATCACAACACGCCGAGTCGCCTTGCACTACTGGTGCATGGCGACATGGATGGCGACTTTCGTACTCCTCTGCAGCGGCGGAATCGTGACCTCGAAGGGCGTGGGAATGTCCGTCCCCGACTGGCCGACCACCTACGGCTACAACATGTTTTTCTTCCCGATCTCGAGCTGGGTTGGTGGCATTTTTCATGAACACCTCCATCGCCTCATCGCTTCGGGGATCGGCCTGATGACGATGATTCTGACGGTCTCGACGCTGGCTGTAGAACCCCGCCGCTGGATTAAAAACCTCGCCGTGATCGCTTTTATCGTCGTCTGCATCCAAGGCCTCCTCGGGGGTCTCCGTGTTTCGCTCTTCAAAAACGAAATCGGCATTTTCCACGGCATGCTCGCTCAATCGTTTTTCTGCCTGCTGGGCATTCTCACCATCAGCACCAGCCCGCGATTCATTCGCGGAAATTGGGACATCTTCCTCCCTCATCCGTTCCTGAAAAAAATCGTCCTGTTCGCGACGGCACTGATTTTCTTGCAACTCGCGCTCGGCGCGTCCATGCGCCACGCGCACCTCGGCCTCTCGATCCCCGATTTCCCGTTGGCGTACGGAAAAGTTCTGCCGGACACCTCCGCCTCCACAGTCGAGAGGATTAATGAAGCTCGTTTGGCCGACAGTCAAATGCCTACCACAGCCGCGCAAATCTGGCTCCAGATGGCCCACCGCACGATGGCTTTCGTCATTCTTGGATTCGTCGCCGCAGTCGCCGCGCTCACGTTCTCAAATCCCATCGCCCGAGCCGCCTCCGTTTGGGGAGCAGCTTGGCTGGTAATGATCCTTTGTCAGGTCGCGCTCGGCGCTTGGACCGTTTGGTCGAACAAAGCGGCCGATGTCGCCACCGCCCACATGGCTCTCGGCGCCCTCTCCTTGCTAGTCGGCGTAATTTTCACCTACCGCTTGTTCCGCGCCTCGGACAGCAACCGCTTCACGGTGCCTGACAATCTCCACTCCTCCAATCTGACCCGCGTCGCATGAAGCCCGCCGCCGCAACGACAGATTTGCAAAAGACCGGCCTCCTCGACGATGTCATGGCACTCGTGAAGGCGCGCCTCTCGCTTCTCGTCCTTCTCACCACGCTGGTCGGTTTTCTGATTGCTTGGCGCGGCCCGATGCACTGGGTGCTCCTCAGTGCCACGCTTCTCGGGACCGCCCTCTGCGCCGGCGGGGCCGCAGCGCTCAATCAATGGATGGAACGCGATATCGATGCCCGGATGAAACGCACCCGCGAGCGTCCCCTCCCCGCCGGACGGATGTCCCCGCGCGACGCCCTTCTTTTCGGTCTACTCTTTTCGCTCGCGGGCATCGCGATTTTAGGGCTCTTCACAAATCTCCGCGCCGCGTTCCTCGCCTTCGCCACCATCGCCATCTACATCATCGTCTACACGCCGATGAAGCGAATGAGTTCGCTGAATACCATCGTCGGGGCGGTTCCCGGTGCCCTTCCGCCGCTCATAGGCTGGGTTGCCGCGCGCGGGAGTTATGGCCTCGAGGGCGGGCTTCTCTTCGCCACGCTCTTTTTCTGGCAAATGCCCCACTTCCTCGCCATCGCTTGGATGTTTCGTGACGACTACAAAGCGGGTGGTTGCCTGATGCTCACGGACAACGATGCCGACGGCTCCATGACCGGCCGCCAAGCCTTGCTCTACTCGATCTGCCTGCTTCTCGTCTCGCTCCTGCCTGGTTTCCTCGGCTTCAACTCCCCGATTTATTTCTACGGTGCGCTTCTCCTAGGCCTCGGATTTTCGGCCTTCTCAGCAATCTTCCTCTTCCGTCGTGACCGCGACTCCGCCCGCAACCTCTTTTTCGCCTCGATCCTCTACCTGCCCCTTTTACTCGGCCTTCTGGTCGCCACTCTGCGATGAACCCGAAGCCCCGCCGATCAAATATCATTCTCATGGTGACCCTCTGGATTTTCGCCCTGGGATTGACCGCTCTCGTTTTAATCCTTATGAACCTACGCGGCCCGATGACCGCGCCTTGATTTTTTAAAACAACACCAAGCACACCATGTCCAGCGCAGCCCTGACCCACGATTCCAACGCCCATCCAAGCGCCCCTCCAGCCGTCGCCAAATTCGGCATGATCATGTTCCTCATATCCGAAGGCATGTTGTTCGCTGGGCTTCTTGGCGGTTACTTCGTCCTCCGCTGGTCGGAAGTCGGCTTCCCTTGGCAATCCGGCTACGCTTGGCCTCGCGGTGAAGGCGTTCCGCACCTTCCCGTCTTCCTCACCTCGATCAACACAATTTTCCTCATCGCCAGCAGCTTCACCTTTCACTTCGCAGAAGTCGCCGTCGCCAAGCGCAAATCCGGTCTCGGCTGGCTCTTTGTCACCATCCTCCTCGGCTCGCTGTTCGTCGGCATACAATGCTACGAGTGGTGGCACCTGCACCACGAAGGGCTTTGGTTCAACACCGGCGGCGTTTATGGCTCGAGCTTCTTTTTAATCACTGGTTTCCACGGAATGCATGTGGCCATCGGTGTTCTGCTCATCCTCTGGTGCTTCCTGCGCCAGCTTTTCACGAAGTGCTTCACTCCTGAATACCACCCGGCTCTCGCGAATGTGGCCCTTTACTGGCACTTCGTCGATGTCGTGTGGCTCTTCGTTCTTACACTCCTCTACTATGTCTGACCTCCCGGCTCGCTCCGGGATCAAACCAGTTTTTTGGGTCATCGCTTTCGCTGCGGCTGCTGCCCTCATAGGGCTTGCATATGTGAGCCTGAAAAACACCCGACCGGCCGAGCCATCGGCTCCATTGGAAAAACTCGCACCGGTTCCTGAGTTCACGCTCAACGACCAAACCGGTGCCCCTTTCGGCTCAACGGAGCTCAAAGGCAAAATCTGGGTGGCCAATTTCATCTTCACCCGTTGCAAAGGCCCCTGCCCGCTCATCATCACCCGCATGGCGGAGCTCAACGGCAAACTCAAAAAAATCCACGACGGCGTGAAGCTTGTGAGCTTCACCGTCGATCCCCAGCACGACACGCCCCAAGTCCTCGGCACCTTGGGCCAAAACCTCGCCGCCAACCCGGCCGATTGGAAATTCCTCACCGGCTCAACGGAGGCCATCAACAACATCGTCGTGAAAGGACTCCTCCAACCCCTCGCCAAAGAGCCCGACGGCACCCCTGCCCACTCGCAACGCTTCGTGATTGTGGACCGCGAAGGCTGCATTCGGGGCTTCCGCGATGGTGAAGACCCCGAGGTCGTCCAAAAGCTCATGGTGGACATCGGGGAGCTTTTGCGGGAAAATTCCGCATCGCAAAAATGAAACCCTTTACGGTACTCCTCGCTGTTCTTTTCCTCGTCCGACTGCCCGAGGCATTCGCGTGCGTCGGTTGCCGCGCGCCTGGAACCTCCGGCCCCGATGAACCACAAACCATCACCGCCGGCATCGCCCTCTCGTGGGGTGTCGTCGGAATGCTCGGCGTCGTTTTTCTGATCGTCACCGGGTTGGTTTATTACATCGTGGACACCTGCCGGAAACTCGACCGCGCAAAATCGCCGCAATGAGCGTCTCTGATCTGCCGGCGCTCAATGCCGGACTCAACAGCATCGCGACCCTCCTACTCCTCGCCGGTTTTATTTGCATCAAAACCGAACGCAAAACCGCACACCGCTACTGCATGCTCGGCGCTTTTTTTGTCTCCTGCATTTTCCTCGCCACCTATGTCCTTCACAAATTTCTCGTGCAAGGCGTCCACACCCCCTTCGGCGGCGAAGGCTTCTGGCGCACCTTTTACTACGGGATGCTTTTCTCCCACATCGTCCTCGCCATCCTCATCGTGCCCCTGATTCTCATCACAATGACCCACGCCCTCAAAGGCCGCTTTGAGCGCCACCGTGCCTGGGCCCGCTGGACTTTCCCGCTCTGGTTCTATGTCTCCGTCACTGGCGTGCTGGTTTACTTCATGCTCTACCAGTGGTTCAGAAAGGCCGCCTAAAAGTGAACCCACCCGACACTTCCGCCCGCCCGATGGGCCTTACTCATCCCGGCGTGCTCGACGCCTTCGCCCACGACAAACGCCGCGATCTCCTCGTACTCGCGATGTATGAAAGCCGGCCTTGGAACGGCGACGAGCGCCAACTCCACCAACTTCAGGAAAAACTCAACGCCTACGCCTCCTTCATCCTCGACGGGGAAATGACCGAGGCTTTCCCGCAATTCGCCGGCAAGCCTGTCGAAATCCAGCTCCGCACCCGCCATCTGCCCGACCCTCTGGCACTAGGCCTGCTCCAACAAGCCCGCGAACAACTTTCCCTCCAAAAAATCTCACTCGAAACGATCCAGATCGAACCCGAATTCGAAATCCAGCCCGAGCCCACCGGTGGCGGCTGCGGTTGCGGCAGTGGCGGCGGCCACTGCGCCGGCTAAAACTCAAGCGCTTCGGATAGCAGACACGCCGCCTTACGGCAGCGTGTCGTCGAGTGCGGCAACGAGCTCGGTGATCGTCTCCTTCGTCTCGTCGCCCATGTTTGAGAGACGAAAGGTTTTTCCCTTGAGCTTGCCGTAACCGCCGTCGATGGCGATGCGGTGTTTTTCGCGGAGGCGCTTCACCCATTCCGCGATGTCGATGTTGCGGTTGTTGGCGACGCAGGTGAGCGAAACGGATCGATAGCCTTCTGGAGCAAAAAACTCGAAGCCGCGCGACTTGACCCAATCGTGGACCATGGCGTTCAGCGCGGCGTGTCGGGCGTGTCGGGCATCGACTCCCTCGGAGAAGATGTCGTCGAGTTTCGACTCGAGCGCGTAGATCAACGAGATGCACGGGGTGCTGGGCGTCATGTCCTGCTCTTGGTTTTTGGCGAATTCCACGAAGTCGAAATAATAACCGCGGTCGCCCATTGCCTTGGAGCGTTCCATGGCGCGCTCGGAGACGGCAAACAGCGCAAGCCCGGGCGGAAGCGCGAGGGCCTTTTGGCTGCCTGTAAGGAGGACATCGATGCCGAGTTCATCCATCGAGATCGGCAGGGTGGAAAAGGAAGAGACGGTATCCACGATCAGCATCACCTCGGGGAATTCACGCACAACGGCGGCGATTTCTTTAAGTGGGTTCAGCACGCCAGTGGAAGTTTCGTTGTGGATGAGCGTGACGGCATCGAAGCCGCCTTGGGCGAGCTTTTCGCGCACCTGCTCGGGGCGGATCGGTTGGCCCCACTCGACTTGGAGAGCCTCAGCCTGCTTGCCACAGCGTTTGGAGACATCGAGCCACTTGTCGGAAAACGCGCCGCACATGCAGTTCAGGACTTTTTTGGAAACCAGATTGCGGATCGCGCCCTCCATCACGCCCCAGGCGGAGGAAGTGGAAAGAAAGACCGGACGGCTGGTGCCGAAGAGGGTTTGCAGTCGGGGCTGAATGCCGCCGTAGAGTTTTTTAAAGTCGCCGCTGCGGTGGCCGATCATCGGACGGCACATCGCACGGTAGGTTTTTTCGGAGACCTCGATCGGGCCGGGAATGAAAAGTTTGGTGTGGTTGCGTTGTGACATGAGTGGGCCAGACTACAAAATCCCGCGTCCACGCCACGAAGAAATTTTGCAATCGCAAGTCGGGCGGGGCATGGTGCATTCCCGAAATCCAAACGCCGTGCCCGCCAAAAAGCCTAAATCGCCCGTCCATTTCGTCAGCGGATCGGATGAGGCATCCGTCAAAAAGACTGCCACCGAACTCGCTGCCAAGCTCGCGCCCGGCGCAGACGCTTTCGGCTTGGAAACCATCGACGGGGCGGTAGAGACGGTCGATCCCTCGATCTCGCGCATCCGCGAAACCACGCAGGCGCTCTCGACGCTCCCTTTCCTCGGCGGCACAAAACTCGTGTGGCTGAAAAGCGCAGCGTTCCTCGCCGACACTGTGGCTGGGCGTTCCGAGGCAGTTCTGGCCGAACTCGAGCACCTCTGCGACCTCGTGGAGGGAGGACTGCCCGATGGTGTGACTTTTTTGATGAGCGCTCCGGAGGCTGACAAGCGCCGCAGCGCCTACAAACGCCTCTCCAAGCTCGGCACCACCATACTTTGCGACAAGCCCACGCTCGGCTTCGGCGCCGGCGAAGAGGATTTGATCGATTGGACAGCCCAACAGTTGCGCACACGCGGGTTGAAAATTTCGCACGAGGCTGTCGAAATGCTCACCGCGCGTGTGGGCCTTGAGTCCTGCCAACTTCACTCTGAAATCGACAAACTCGAAACGGCCCTCGGCGAGGGGCATGAGATCGTAGCTGACGACATCCGTTCTTTGGTTCCTGCCACACGCGAGAGCGGAATCTTTGATCTCGGCAACGCCATTTCCGCACGCAACCTCCCGCTTGCCCTGGAGACGCTCGAGCAGCTCTTCTACCAAGGAGAAAAAGGCGTCGGCATCCTCCTCGCCTCAATCGTTCCGACCGTCAGGAACCTCCTTCTCGCAAAAAGCCTGCTCGTCCGCCACAAGCTCCACCCACCTGCCGAACCTCAATTTTTCGCCCGTGATCTCAACCGCCTCCCGCCACACGAAACCGAGCATTTGCCGCGAAAAAAAGACGGCACCCTCAACACCTATGGCCTGGGCCTCGCGGCCAAACACTCGGTCCACTACTCACTCGACGAACTCCAGCGCGGCTTCCACGGCTGCGCCGAGGCCAATCAGAAGCTTATCACCAGCCAAGGCTCGGAAAGCGTGGTCCTCACTCGCCTGCTCGTCGGCTTCATGCAGCGCTCGGCTGCAAGTCTAGCTCGACGGTGAGGGGCTAGGCGACGATGTCGGTGTGGGCCCGGGAATGCCCCGCCCAGTCAGATACTTTTCAAGAAAATCGATGGCTCCGGAGAGATTCAAGCCCTCGCTGTTCACTCGTCTGGTCAGGTTTCGATTGTATTCAGCCGTAGCCTTACTGAAGCCTGCGTAACCATATTCGAAGCTGGTTACTGTCCCATTGCTCGAGGTGGTGAAAACTTCAGGAGCGGAAGCCAGCAAGTAGCCTGTCATTTTTTCCGCATAGACGGCCTTCATATCGCCGCCGACGCCAGTGTTGCGGTCCATCGGACCAACAACCTGAAGAGCGGCGTTGTCCGAACTGCTTGATGAGCCAAAGAGAACAACATCGCGGCGACCGGCATAATCACGAACTTCGCTATAATTTCCGGTCACAAAATTGGCGGCCTTGTAGAAGGTGAATTTGTTGGGGTCTGTGAGAACAACTATCGACGAAAATGAGGATTCCCCGGGCTCAACAACGAGAAACCCATCTTTGAAAAAGGTGTAGTTCACGCTGCGACCGGTCTTATCGAGCTTAAGATCGTAAATTAAAACAGGGGATGGAGTCGGCGAGGGAGTTGGAGATGCGCTTTGAGCAAAGGAGGAGACTTGAAATGAAAAAAGCAGCACGGACAAAAGCAGCAGACGAGATTTCATAATTGTATAGTTATTTAGCACCTCCATCCGCGTCAATCCGAGGCAAACTGCGCATCAAAACAACTCACCTTGCATTCTTGCTGGCTCTGGCGTCGGAGCGGAAAAACCGACCTCGGCTTCAATTTCCTTGAGGAGGTTTTTAAATTCGCAGTCGCGCAGGGCGGTGATCAATTCGGGATACCGGGGGTGGATTTCAAGGGACTCCCATGGCTCGGGGAGGGCGAGGTGGTCGTCGAGGCGGACCATCTCGCGATTGGCAAGGATGAGCTCGCGGTGGGTGGTGATTTTTTCGCGGAGCTTGGGTTTAGCAATGGCGGAGGGGTTATCGAGAAAGGTTGCTATTCCGCCGTGTTCGTTGACCAGCGCGGCAGCGTTTTTTTCGCCGATGCCGGGCACGCCGGGTATGTTGTCAGAGCTGTCGCCCGTGAGCGCCAAAACATCAGCGATGTGCGCGGGATCGACGCCCCATTTTCCACGCACGGCGACGGCGTCCAGCAAGGCGAAAGACTCGGTCGCCTTGAGGTCTTTTTTTACCGTGGAGTAGATCGAAATCCCCTCGCCAACGAGTTGAAGGATGTCCTTGTCGTTTGTCGCCACCACCACATCGGCTCCGGCTCGGCGGGCTTGAACGGCATACGCGGCAATAAGATCATCGGCCTCAGTGTCTTGCATCTTAATGCAGGCCACGCCGAGGAGCGGTGTGTGAGTTTGGAGCCAATCCTCCTGCGGGCGCAGGTCGTCGGGCATCTCGGTTCGGTTCTGTTTATAGGCAGGCTGGAGTTCTGTGCGGCGCGCGGGGAGGCCGCAATCCCAGATCACAGCAGCGCGTTCGGGCTTCACATCGGCAAGCATTTTCCGGAGGGCCTTAATGAAACCGTAGATGGCGTTTGTCGGCTCGCCGCGTGAGTTTTTCAGGCCCCGAATCGCGAAGTAGGAGCGGTAGAGATAATAGTGGCCGTCAACGAGCAGGAGTCTCATGGAGCTTTGGGGTTTGAAAAAACGAGCGCACATCCGGCCTCTGTGACGAGGTTTTGGAGGCGAGAGCGAAACTCCCGGTCGGCCTCGGGGAGGAGGCCAGTGTCGAGCACTTGCTTCCTCGCGGCGAGGCGGAGTTGGCGGAGCATCCGAATCTGAATGTTCTCGGGCAGCGACTCCCAATACCTCCCCCTGCCTAGCACGGTGGGCGTTTGTTTGAGTTCCAGCGTGAGGATTTTTGTCTTTGGAAAAACCGCATCCGCTTCGCGGCCGCCACGCCGGATATTCATATTGATCGGATCGCGGCCGGCGATACCGGCTTCCATGCGAAAATCCGCCCTCACTCGAGGCTGACTCCCGTCCTCGAGCAGGATGTCGATCGGTAGCTCGACCAACACCTCGCGAGTCGCCGTGACGAGGATTTCGGCGCGCGCGGTTTGGGTAAACAGCACCCCGGCATTCGCCGAGATGCGCGGCGTGATGGGGAACTTCTCCGAAAAAATCCGCTCGATCCGATTTGCGGCCTTCACGGCATTGTCCATCGGCAGGATCATGAAAGCCCAAGCCGCCCAGCAAAACAGAGTCGTCACCGCCGCCGCGCCGCCGAATGCCAGCCAGAACAAACCTCGTTTCATAGAAAATCAGCTCTGGCGGCCAAGGAGTTGCTCGGCGATGGCGCGAAGAAAGTCGGCATTTTTTCCAAAAGGCTCGAGCGCCTTGAGCGCGGCGTTAGTCAGTCGCGCAGCCTCGAGCCGGGATTTTTCGAGCCCGAACACCGCCGGATAAGTCGCTTTCCCGGCGGCGGCGTCCTTGCCCGTGCTTTTGCCGAGATTTTCGCTGGTTTGGGTGATGTCGAGAATGTCGTCCACGATCTGGAAGGCCAGGCCGAGGTTTTCGCCGAACCGGCTGAGCACCTTGACTTGGGCGGGAGTGGTGTTCGCGCTCATCGCTCCTAGTCGCAGGCTCACCGAGATCATGGCAGCGGTTTTTCCCCGGTGAATAAATAACAACTCTGCAGGTGTGGCCTGGCGCTTCTCGGCCTCCATATCGGCAACCTGACCTCCGACGAGAAACAAACTTCCCGCTGCCTTCGACAACTCGCGAAAAAACTCCCCTTCCCCGTAGCGCTCGGTCTCTTTCGTTTTGCCCAAAATTTCGAACGCGATTGTCGCCAGCGCATCGCCCGCCAGCACGGCCACCGCTTCGCCAAAGACCTTGTGCGTGGTCGGCCGGCCTCGGCGGAAGTCGTCATCGTCCATGCAAGGCAGGTCGTCATGAATCAACGAGTAGGTGTGAATGCATTCGACGGCGCACGCTGCGGGCAGGGCGCCCGAGGTTTTCCCGTCGCAAGCCTCGGCGGCCGCCAGACAAAGAATCGGCCGTAACCGCTTGCCGCCTGCGAAAACCGCATATCGCATCGCGCGGTGCAGCGTGGCGGGCCGTGTTTTTTCCGGCGGCAGCCAGCGATCGAGCGCGCGGTCCACTTGCTTGTGGAGCGAGGCGAGGCGGGGTTTCACATTCATGGCGCGGCAG
>Ga0209770_10000541_pt1 | contig 20746 bp, 19 predicted proteins | sample LauGreSu1BDMLBDD_2_FD_187572 | JGI IMG/M metagenome (GOLD analysis project Ga0209770, IMG submission 187572) | Freshwater lake microbial communities from Lake Michigan, USA - Su13.BD.MLB.DD (SPAdes) (version 2) | ecosystem: Environmental > Aquatic > Freshwater > Lake | place: Lake Michigan, USA...
AGTCGGATATTCGAAAAATTTGGGGAGACCACGGGCTCTTGGTTTTGCCCTCGCTTTCCGAAGGCACGCCGATCAGCTTGATTGAGGCGCAGTTGTGCGCGCAGGCTTCATTGGTAACGCGAGTGGATAGGTATCCGGAGTGGGTGGAGGAGGGAAAGACGGGTTTTTTGGCGGAGGCACCGACGGTTTATCATCTACGCTTGACGCTGGAGCGGGCGTGGGAAAACCGGCATCGTTGGGCGGAGATGGGGAATGCCGCGCGGGCGGCGTGTTTAGCGAAGCGCGATCCGGATCTGGCGGGGACGCCTCTCGCGCTACTGCGCAAGGCCGCAAATCGCTGATAGCGGGACAAAAAAAACTGTGATTTTTTTATGAATATCAATGCATATTTAAGCGTCATTCGACCGGATCACTGGTTGAAGAATGTGTTCATTCTTTTTGGCCATGGAGCGGCTTTTGTGCTGCTTGGGATGCACTTGAGTTGGCATGTAACTTGGCTGGTGGTCCTTTCGCTTTTGCCGGCGTGTTTTGTAGCATCGGCAAATTATGTTTTGAACGAGATTTTGGATGCGCCTTTCGATCGCTTGCATCCGACGAAAAAGGCGCGTGCGGTGGCAAGCGGTGACGCAAAGGAGCGCGTTCTCTGGGTGTTGATGGGGCTTTTGCTCGTTGGTGGATTTGTTGTGGCTTGGCCTTTTTTTAATGCCGCCTATCTGGTTTCCCTCCTTTTGTTGTTCTTGAGCGGGTTGGTTTACAATGTGCCGCCGCTGCGTTTGAAGGATCGGGCGTTTATGGATGTGATTGCAGAGTCGTTCAACAATCCGATCCGCTTATGGCTTGGATGGTATGCGATCGCGCCCCAGAATTCTTTTCCGCCGCTATCTATCATCATGGCGTGGTGGATGTTTGGTGCATTGCTGATGACGGGCAAGCGCTATGCGGAATACCGCTTTATCAACTCTCCGGAACGGAGCGGGGCCTATCGACGCTCCTTTAAAACCTACACGGAAAAATCTCTGCTGATTGCAATGATCACTTATGCAAACCTCTTCTGCTTTTGTGCTGGAACTGCAGTGGCGGTTTATCGGCCAAACCTCGTGTTTGCGTTTCCCGCGGTGGTCGTGGCCATTATTGCGTATTTCAACACGGCGATCACCTCGCAGGGTGCTCGGCTAGAGCCAGAACAATTACTTAAAAGTCCCCTGCTTATCTTATGTATTTTACTCACACTCGCACTCACGATTTTCTTAATCTACACGCCGTTGGATTTTGTTTCTTATGTCGGATTCTTCAAGCTCGTCCAGGGCGGGGGAAATTGATCGCGTCTCGGCGCGGTTGGCTTTTCTCGCTCCCAGCGGCCGGTCTCAAGTTTTTTTTGGACCACCTCGGGATTTTTCAGATTTGGATGCATTTGCTATTGTTAGCAATGCCAGTCCCGATGCCCCAGTCGGCTTTGAGTTGGTGTTCGCCAAAAGCCATCGAGTCCACAAGTCTCTTGGTTCGGTCGTTGAGGGGGCTTGGCGCCAACTTTGCTTGCCTGCCGGAATCCAGGAATTTGGAATGAGATTTTGTGAGAAGACAGGCATTTCGGCTGTAGTGGGTTCGCGCATGACTGGGGTTGCTGTTCCAGGAATGCGCGAATACTACTACCAAAGGCAGGGACTTGCAAAGGGAGAGCGAAGTTGGCGCGGGCGGCTACTGGCCTTAACGGGGCACGGCCTCATGTCTTTCGGAGGAACCGGAAGTCTCCCAATGATCGGGGCCACTGCGGCATCCGCGTGGGTCTGTGTTTTTGCGTGGGTCTGGCAAGGTTTGGTTGATGTTGGGCCATGGCATCTCGGTCTAGCTGCGGTGTGTCTGCTGTCCACGGTGCAATGCTGTTTGCTAGAAGGCTGGGCGAAAAAGCATTATTTCGCTGAGGATCCCAGGGAGGTGGTTTTGGATGAAGTAGCGGGCATATGCTTGGCTTTGTTGATCGCAGGGCCGGGATTGGTTTCTATTTTCGCGGCGTTCTTTGCTTTTCGTTTTTTTGACATCTTCAAACTTGGAATCCACTGGATCGAGAAGCGAAAAATTGTTGGCTCCATCGTGTGGGATGATTTATTGGCAGGAATTTATGCTGGGCTTTTAGTTAAGTGCGCTAGGGTTTTGATTTCATCAATTCTATGAATTCCGAAATCTCTGTAATGATTTGCACGCATAATCCTCGGATGGATTATCTTAAGCGAGTTTTGGAGGCTTTGCGCATGCAAAGTTTGCCTTTGGAGCGATGGGAATTGTTGGTTATTGATAACAGATCGGATGAATCGCTGGCTGGGAGTCTGGATTTAAGTTGGCATTTGCAGGCGCGGGTTGTGAGGGAAGAGGAATTGGGGGTTTCTCAAGCGCGATTAACGGGTATCCGGGAATCAAAAGGTGACTTGGTTGTTTTTGTAGATGATGACAATGTTCTTAAAGCAGATTACTTAGAGAACGCTCTACGAATCGCTTCAAGTTGGCCTCAGCTCGGATCATGGAGCGGACGAGTTGTGCCCGAGTTTGAAATTCAGCCAGAGGACGCTTTGAGACCACACCTCTGGCGAATTTGCATTCGAGAAATTTCTTCCGATAAATGGGGAAACACGGGGGAATTCGACACGCTCCCATGGGGAGCGGGAATGTGTATGCGTCGGCAAATTCTAAGACAATATTACCAAGAATCATACTCCAAGCCAGAAATCCCGGGTTTTAGCCGACGCGGAAAGCAGTTTTTGGCAAGTGGTGAAGATATTCACATCGCAAAAATCGGTTTGAATATGGGTTTGGGTTGCGGTGTTTTTTGCTCATTGGAGCTGACACATTTAATCCCTCCAAGTCGTATCCAAGAATCCTACTTGCTTAAACTTATCGAGGATAGCGAATCCGGATCAGTTGTTTATCAACATCTCATCGGCGAGGCGATGGTTAAGCGAAAGCCATTGATTGATCGTCTTGTGGAAGAATATAAGTTTTTACGCGCTTCGAAACTGCAGAAGAAAATCGAGATGGCTGTTCGTCGAGGGCACCGCCGTGGGTTAGCTTTTATCGCTGCAATGAGTGCAAAAAATTATATAGGGCGTTTTGAAAAAAAGAGTTCTGCTAGTTAGTATCGTTCCTCCGCGAAATGATTGCGGTGGTCGAATTGTCATGTATCGCCATCTTGTAGAGCGGCAGCCTTTTGAATTACATGTAGCAAGCAATGCGGATTTCGCGGACGATTTATTGATCCACACCAAACTGGAGTTGCCATTTCCATTCCAAAAAATCAAAAAGTCACGATTCGGACCGATTTTAAAAAACTGGATAACGGATTATGAAAATTTTATTTGGCCAAGGCTGAGATTTTTGGAGTTTGAAAAGACAATCGATTGCTTCAAACCGGATGTGATTCTCACTTTGGCTGAAAATAGCCTTTGCTATGTTGCGCAGAAGTTGGCCCGAAAACACAAGCTCCCGTTAGCGGTTTTATTTTTGGATTGGGTGCCGATTATGCAAGGCCACTTCGGATGTAAATCGACTCGATCCATTTTGGATCGACGATTTCGGAAACTCTTCAAAGAATGCGACCTTGCACTTTGCACGAGTGATGGCATGCAGGAAGAACTGGGCTATCATCCAAACAGCCATGTGATTTATCCTATGCCTGGAAAACATCGGGTGCCTGATCGGCACTGGCCGCCCAAATCAGATAAATTTCGCCTAGTTTATGTGGGAAATGCACAGGGTTTTTACGGGCGGATGCTCCGACGACTTGTTAACGCTGTGACAAAGGAAGCTGATCAGGAGATTAAGATTGTAGGTCCTACGCAAGACTGGCCTGAGGAGGAAATTCGACAGGCGAAGGAAAAAGGCATCTGCCTTGGCTTCATGCCGCCAGAGAAAGCTGCCGAGGTGCTGGCTGGTGCGGATGCGCTGCTTGTTGTGATGAGTTTCGAGCGCGAGCACGAATTATTCATGCGAACCAGCTTCACCACAAAATTTCTGGATTACACGGCCTTCACCAAGCCGGTGATCCTTTGGGGGCCGGATTACTGCACTCCATCGCGTTTGGCTAAACGCGAGGAAGCGGCCTTGGTAGTGGAAACAGATAGCCCCGCAGGCGTCATCGCAGCGGCCAAAAAGTTAATGAAGGACCCCGCCGAGGTCGAACGACTCAAAGCCACTTCGCAACGATTGAACCAGACACTGTTCAGCCCTGATCGCTTGCAAGCAATTTTCGAAACCCAGATTGAGAATTTGGCAGCAAAAGGCACCCGATAGATTATATGGCATCTAAACTTGGCATTGCAAGAAGGCTTTTCCTCAAGTTTTTTCAATGGGGACTTGAGCATCCTGAGTTATCTGGATCGCACAAGGTTAATAAGCTAATATATCTGCATTCTTTTGAGGGAAGAAAATATGCTCTTCCCCATTTCCATCCTCAAGTTTCAATCGGCGAATATACTTATGGATTTCGGCCTGAAAGTTTTTTTCCGTATCATCCAGATGATCGGGTGAGGATTGGAAAATTTTGCAGCATTGCAGATGGTGTCAAATTTGTTTTCGGGCACCATCCCACGAATCATGTTTCAACCTTTCCAATTCGAGCGCTCTGTTGTGGCTACGCGCCCCATTTCGATGCAAAATCGAAGGGGGATATTGAAATCGGTAATGATGTCTGGATCGGCTTGAATGCAATTATTCTTTCGGGTGTAAAAATTGGCGACGGGGCGGTAATTGCCGCTGGTTCCGTTGTAATAAAATCCATTCCTCCCTACTCCATCTTTGGCGGTGTGCCAGCGAAATTCATTAAATTCCGACTGCGGGAAGATCAGATTTCCAAATTATTAAAAATTCAATGGTGGGATTGGCCCATCAGTAAAGTTCAAGAGAATGAAAAACTATTCTATAGCGATGTCGATGAATTCATTAAAGTTCATCATGTCGGATAGAAATGAGGTGATGCACGGAAAGCCACTTGTCCCGCTATTCAGTGCAGCGCTCGCATGCCTTCGACCCTACTTACGCGCCACTTATCTGCTGTGAAATCCTATGAAGGTTGAGTTGGCGATCTTAAATTATAATGGTCGGCACCATTTGGAGCATCTGCTGCCCACGGCGATTCGAGAAGCTCATAGCTATGGTTTGGATTGTCGAGTTGTTGTAATTGATAATCAAAGCCCTGCAGACGATGCAGCCTGGGTTCGAGAGAATTATTCGGGCGTGGAGGTTTGGGTGGCTCCAAGGAACGAGTATCTTTTCTCCTACAATGAATACGCCAAGCAATCGGCAGCCGAAGTTCTTGTTTTATTGAATAATGACCTCAAGCTGTGCAAGGACTTTCTGCCCCCGCTTTTGCGTCATTTCGATTCGCAGGATGTTTTTGCGGTTTCTGCTGCCTCTAAAAATTGGGATGGAGACAAATGCACATTTGGGCCAATGCTTCTCAAACATCACCATGGTGATTATTATTGGAACCCCGATTACGAACGCCAAATTAATAGCCACACACTTTTTTGCAGCGGAGGCTTCATGGCGGTTGAGAGGGAAAAATTTTTGAAACTTGGGGGATTTAGTCCGCTTTATTATCCCGCTTATACCGAAGATGTGGATTTGTGTTTTCGTGCATGGCGAAAAGGGTGGCGTTGTCTCTACGAGCCCCAAAGCGTGGTTCTGCATCGTGAACATGGTTCTTGGGATTCCCTTTCTGGGAGTAAAGTGGATCGATTGATGCTCAGAGGGAGATTGTTATTTTCATGGTCTACGCTGCCGCGCTCCGTGAGTCTGTACGAGGAATATTGTTATTTCCTTTATAAATCAGCTTTCAAACTGCTGCACGGAGAGATTTGGTTTATTAAGATTTTTCTTGGCACTTGGTGCGAATGGAAAAAAATCCATGACCGATATTCGGATTTGAAAATCTCTCTTGAAGAGTTAAGGCAAATACAAAAATCTCTTTCCATTCCAATCGAGCAGTTTCATTCTAATTCATAAAGTGAAGCTAGTTAGTATTATTTGCCCCTTGCACAACAAGGTGGCTTATATTAAGCAGACCATCCACTCGGTTCTTTCTCAAACGATTGAGAATTTAGAAATGCTGGTGGTGGAAAATCACTCGTCGGATTCCGGGCCAGAGGTGGTGGCGGCTTTCGCGGAGAGGGATGCCAGAGTGCGATTGATTTTGGCTCCGCCTGAGGTTCATGGGCCCGGAGCTGCCCGGAACTTCGGCCTTGCCTCAGCTCAGGGCGAGTGGATTTTGTTTCTTGATGCCGATGATCTTTTGGAGGTGGATTATTTAGAGCAGCGGCTTGCAGTTTTAAAGTCTTATCCTGAAGCCAAAATCATTGCTGGGCCTTGGAAAACTTTTTATCCCGAGGCACCAGATATTTTCGAAATCCATTTTCCGAATGGCTGGAAGCCGCCATTCAGTCCTCCTCCGGATTCGATTTATGCCTACTCACCTTGGGCGCTCCACGCAGCAATGATTCGGAGGGACGCTTTGGGCGGCACGAGTCCATGGATTGAGGAATTAGATGACTTCCCGGCTGAAGATAACGCATTCTGGTTTAGAGTTCTTTATGGGAAGAAAATCCATTGGAACGAGTGCGGCGGAGCACTCTACCGCAAGCACACAGAAAATAGTCGGGATGTGAGCGCCCGGAAATTTGATGAAGCCTTTCAGTCCACTTGGGCCACACTTAGCACCAATAGGCGGCATTTGGAAAATCAAGGTGCAAAAGTTTCTTCACAAATGGCAAGCATCGCCGTTCGCGTTTATGAAAACCTGCTCAAAAAATCAATTACAAATCAGTGTAATATAATCAGAATTCGAAAAGAGTTAAAAAAACACCTCGCCGAAACTAGCCTTGCAAATCCTGCAATGTTTTTAAGGCGCCTTAAATACTAAAAATCAGTAATGAATTCAAAAAAGCGTAACACCATTTTACAGGGGATCGCACTTGGTTTATCGGCTTGTCTCCTTAGTTTAATGATCTATAGAGGCAATTTCTTACTTTCCGGCGATCAATCGCCGCAGTTGGCAGCGGCGATTTCCGTGGTAGATGGTGAGGGTCTGAGGGTGCCGCCGAGTAAGATGGTGCCGGGGTCGATTTTCGATCCCTCGCTCGCACAGCGGGATAAGTTTGCATGGTTTGCCCCAGGCTACAGCATGATGCTGGCTTTCTTCCTGTGGATCGGAGGCTCGGTTTATTTCGCTGCAAGTGCGGTATTTTATTTAAACAAGTTTTTCACTGGCGTGTTGTGGACTTATGTTGGGCGAAAATACGGACTTCCCTTCTGGCAGATTGCATTAGCTGTCTTACTGCAGAGCTTGCTCTATATGCCAGCAAGCACAACGGATCAACTGATTTGGCCAGCTATGGCCGGGTTGTTCTTGTTGGTGAAGAGGAATGTCGGATGGATCGAGACAATGATAGCGGCGTTATGGATCATTTATGCGACTTGGACACGATGGCATGGAGTCATGTTCGCGGGAGTGTGGTTTCTTTGGGTGTGGATGCATTCGCTAAAGGATTGGCGAAATCCGGGCCTTTGGATGCGAAGCGTGCTCCCGCTGGCAACGACGGCGGCCTTTTTCTTAGGAACGGTGTATTATCTCACCGGCTCGTTCGATCCCTTCACCTCGGAGCCCAAGGATGAAATTCGTTGGGTTTTGCTTTTGAAGGGGCTTTACTTTTGTGTGACAGGGGGGATTTCCTCGGTATGGAGCCTGGCTCAAGCAGGCTTCGCGCTTATCTCCGTAGCTGTCTTGGGCGGTTTGGCTTGGTTGGCTATACGGGATTTCCGGAAAATTCCTATTTGGCTTGCCATGGTGCTTCTTTTGCAGGCGGTGAACATGGCATTTCTTATTTATTATGAGGTGAAAAAGGGGTCCGTATTCGAACCTGAGGTGCCGGCCTTTGCGACAGCTCGCTATTTTGCATTGGTTCAGCCACTGACTTTGGCCTGCATTTTTTGGGTGATTCAAGCTGTGCGGCCCCAGGTGGTTATCCGGCGCGGTTTGGAGTCGGCCACAGTGGTTGCCTTTTTGGCTGCTGGAATTTCTTTTGTCTCCTATAACTGGGAATTGATTCGCGGGAAAATGGCGATCGCCCAGAACGGTTTGTTGATTCCCAAGGAGTATGTCGAATTGCAAAGACGCATTCTGGAGATTCGACCTGATGTTTGGATTGTTTCCACGGGGCAAGGCTCCGATGGGAAACTTTATGATCCGGCAACGACGATCAAATATGAGTTGTCCATATATGACGCAGACAAAATCTTTTCGAAAGAGGTCGAAACCTGTCATCAGATGGCGAATCTGGTTGTTGTGGAAAGCGCTGGTGGAGAAATTATCGATATTCGAAGCACATTGAAGCGGGGCATGGATACAGGCAAAGAATAACATGGCTTGCCGGTTTCTGATTTTCGAGGAGCAGCTCTATGATGGAAAAAGCCATCATCTGGCCTATTATAGCTCGATTCTTGCTGCTGCGCGCCCGGATGAAACCGAAGTGGTTCTTTACGCAAACAAGGAAGCCGAGGAATTTGTCTGTCGCCGATTGAACGCCATCCCGGCCATGTGGACCATGGCGGGTTTGGCGGCCAGCGGACCATGGCGTGTGCAGAACAAATTTCACCGGGCGCTTTTGCTGGCAAAGCATCTTTTCAGGAATTTCTGGGTATGCACCGCGGCCGTGAAAAGACATAGGCCGGATGTGGTTCTTTGTCTTTCGACTTGGATTTCGCATGTGCTGCTGTTTTTGCTGGTGGCCTTGATGTTGGGGCGATCGATGCCCAAGTTGGTTTTGCTTTTTGTTTGGTATCCACGGATCGGCAAGGCGAAGCCGCGTTCTTTTCGATTGGTGCGCTTTTTACTGCGTTGGCTTTTGAAAGTCCACCCGCAGACATATGTTTTTGCGGAAACACGGTATGCGAGGCTGGCGTGGGAGGAGTTTTTGGGTGTGCCGGTAAGCTATGTGGTGCATCCGGTGGAGGTGGTTAAGCCGAAGGAAGAAAATGCTGATAAGCAGATATCGGAAATACTGAAAAGACGCGACGCTGATTGCTCAGCTCTTGACGCTTCTGCCCCAGCGAAGCGGGTAGTTTTCGGCTTTTATGGGTTTGCGCGGCATGAGCAGGGGGTGGATGTGCTGATGAGGGCGCTGGAGATTTTGAAAGAAAAAGAAGAGTTGAATGCGGAGTTTCGAATAGTCTGGCCAAAAGCCTTTCAAATGCCGGATGGGTCTTGGATGGATCGCGAGATGTTCGGGCATTTGGGAGCGAATGTGCGGTTTTATGAAAACCCGCTTTCGCCGGAGGGCTATTTGCGGGAACTCGCGGAGACGGATTGGTTGGTTTTGCCTTATCGGGTGGCTTCCTACGAGGGACGCTGTTCTCGGATTTCCATCGAAGCCTGCGTGATGGGGATTCCTGTGATTTACACGAAGGGAACGGATCTTGAAGAGGTGGTGCGATCGCACGGGGAGGGCATTGGGGCGCCCGAAGAGGATGCAAATAAGCTGGCTGATGCGATCCTAATGGCGATTAGAAAAAATCCGGCATTTAAGAAAAAAGCCGTATTCAAGCAAGCTTATGCGCAAGCGGATTTCTCTGGAAATATTTTTTTAGGTGCCATTAAAAAATGAAAAATAATTCGTCTATACTATATGACGCAATAGCAAAAAGCTCACAGAGGAAAATGAGTTTTGAAGATTCTAGGCGATATAACAAAGACTTAGAGCATACTTTTCTACGAACTTTCAACGATGTCTGTAAAATCGGAAGTGGTTTGTCAATTTTGGATGTTGGATCGTTTACTGGGGTTGTATCGGTGGCATTAAAAAAACTTGGTAACGAAGTCACTGCTTGTGATATCGATTTTGTGATAAATGACGCTGCAATTCAATCTATTTTCAAAGAGGAAAATATAAAATCTTGTAGAATTAATCTACAGGATAATACTCTCCCTTTTAGCGGGGAGAGTTTTGACTTAATCATTTTCAACGAAGTTATTGAGCATTTAAACTTCAATCCAATTCCACTTTTAAGAGAATTTAATAGAATTCTGAAAATCAATGGAAAAATTTACTGCGCAACTCCCAATCTTATTTCGGCAAAAAATATTTGTAGAATGTTAACTGGAAAAGGCTACCTTAATCCGATTGAGCATTTAATTTGGAATCTTGAACCGGGCACTGGAATGAGTGTTGGTTTGCACTGGCGGGAGTGGAGCAGGGAAGAGCTAGTCGAGTTATTTAAATGTGCTGGGTTTGGATATGATTGGCATAAGTTTGGGCTGATAACCCCGAATAGATCGAAATTCCCAAGAAATATAGCCGTAAAGTTGATGTATCTAATTTTCCCTAGGTTGATGCCTAATCAAGTTGCTTTATTTAAAAAACTATAAAGAACAACATTGAAAAAGCTTCTCTATGTCTGCGAAGCGGACTCGGGCGGGATCATGGAGTATGCGATCCGGCAGTCTGCCGCAATCGCACGGGAAGGCGTGGAGGTGCATTTTTTGTGCAAACCGAGTTTTCCTGTGGACCGATTAGAGGATGGGATTGTGGTAGATAAATTCGCTTCTGAAAAACCACCGTTTTGTGCTGTTGGAAAGCTCAGCAAGGTTTGGCGGTTGACTCTGGGCCAGAGGCGGAATGCGAAAAAAGTTGCCGAGTTGGCAACAAACCTTGCACAAACCAGTTCCCCCCGCCACCAGTTACTCGCTACTCGCAATCTCCCAAACTTTGCCAAGGTCGTTGTTCTTTTCGCTTGCTACAAAGAATATTTTGCGCCTTTTTGGGTGGGGCCGCTAAGGAGCTTGGCGAGGCGAGGCGCAGTGATCGGAACGATTGCGCACGATCCGGTAAGGGATTTTGTGGTGGGGCCGTTGTGGTGGCATCGGTGGTCGGTGGGGCTCGGGTATTCGTTCGTGCGGCATATCTTCGTGCATGACAACACACCGGTGGATTTCGGGGGGAAGCAGCCGGTGGGAATTCAGGTGCATCAAATTCCGCATGGGCCGTATGAGGTGGCTGAGCCGAAAATCGGGCGGCTCGAAATGAGAAAGCGGCTGGGGTTCTCTTCAGATTTAACCTCAGGAGACACAACCGAGCGCCCGGGCGGGGGTGAGATGGAGCAACCTAAGGTTGGCCCGAAGGGTGAGGGAGTGGTAACGAGCAAATCAAAGAGCACGGAGGTGGAAGCAGGGCCGTGCTTGGACAGGCTAAGCTGCGCTTCCGAATCAGGCTCTCTGGCAAGCGGGCTTGCCGTCTCGCCTGTTTCTGAATCGCTCACGCGCTCCGCGAGTGCTTCTGTTTTTTTATTCGCCACAAGTTACGCGCCACTCACCACTCCGGCTCCGCCGGATGTCGTCTTCCTGACCTTTGGCCAGATTCGCGATGGGAAGAATCTGGATTTGTTTCTGCGGGCGATGACGCGTTTGCCGGAGAATGTGAAATTGCTGGTGGCGGGTAAGGGGGATTCGGGGTCTTCGAGGCCGCCGGAGTTTTATAAAAAGCTGGCTGAGGAGTTGGGAGTTGCGTCGCGCTGCCGCTGGGATATCCGAAGAATTCCCGACGAGGAGGTGGGTGATTTTTTTGCAGCCTGCGATATGGTGCTCGTAACCTACAGCGCGAAATTCCGCTCGGCGAGCGGTGTGCTGAATGCGGCTGTGTCCGCACGGAAGCCCGTGCTGGCTTCGTCTGGGCCTAGCGCTTTAAAAACTGCTGTGCAGAAATACCACCTTGGCGTGTTTGTCGAACCAGATGACCTTGAAGAAATTATTATAGCTTCAAACGAACTCGCCACTCGTCACCAGTTACACTCCATTCCCGCCCCTGCTTGGGATCGGTATGAAAGCGAGAATTCCTGGGGAGAAAATGCGAGAATTATTTTGGAAAGTTTTGAATCTGACATTGCATGAAAAAGTGGTTCCTTGCTTTTTCTTTAGGGCTAAATTTGGCTCTCATCGGTGTTCTGGTTTTTCTCAATGAACGATATGGGCTTTTGAGGAAGATACAGCGGGTTGCTTTGGAAGAGGGCCGGATTTTGGGTTTGGTTCCACACCATGAATTAAACCGGAATTATCAAGCGCGAAGGGAGATGTTTCAATTGGACAGAAATAAGTCGGCGAGGGTTCTGATGCTGGGGGACAGCCTGACGGCGCAGGGGGAGTGGAATGCGATGCTGGGCGCACCACTGGTGGCGAATCGAGGAATCGATGGGGATACCTCGGCGGGCGTGCTGGCGCGGCTTGGCGATGATGCAGATTTTCGTGGCGATGCGGTGGTGATCTGGATCGGGACGAATGATGTGTTGCAGGGGGTGGGCGCAGGGCCGGTCGCGGAGCGAATTATTGAGGCGGCCTGGGGAAAAGCTGAAAAGCTGAAAATAAATTTAACTACGGAGGGCACAGAGAACACAGAGGAAGAAGCAGGACTGGGCTTGGGCAAGCCAAGCGGCGCTGCGTTTTCAAATCCCTCCACAAGCGGGCTTGCACGGGATTCTGAAAAATCATCGCTCACTCGCTCAGCGAGTGGCCCTGCTTCTTTACCTGGTACAGCGCCGGAGGCGCAAGTCTTCGTCCTAGGAATTCCGCCGATGGCGCGCTGGTGGGAGGGGGCGGGGGGACGCAATGCCGTAATTCGGGAAATAAATACTAAGCTTACAGAGGGGGCGAATAAGAATGGGTATCGATTTATTGAGTTGGATTCTGTTTTGGCAGATGAAAAGGGATTTTTGGGTGTTGAAATGACGAGCGACGGGGTGCATCTCAGCGCGAAGGGTTATGTTGCTATTTTGGAAAAAATGAGATCTGCTGGAGTGATAAAGCCGATTGATTGACAAAATCATGGCTAAAAGATAGCGGCATTTGAAAAAATCTATGGGTGATTACGAAGAGATACTTGCCGCATTGGTGGATGCCGAGGTGGATTTCATTATCGGTGGAGGTGTGGCTTGTGTGCTGCATGGTGTGGAAAGAGTCACAATGGATGTCGATATCGCGGTGGCAACGGACTATGAAAATTTCGCTAAGTTTCTCGATGTGATGGAGCGCTTGGGATTAAAACCAAGAGTTCCCATAGATCCGTTGAGTCTATTAGACGACAAAGTTCTGGCTCACATTATACATGAGAAAAAAGCGCTTGTTTTTTCATTCGTTGATCCTGATCGGCCGACAAGACATGTTGATATGTTTCTGCGAAGTGATTTAACCCACTCGGCGCTAGTTGATCATGTCGAAACGCTTGAATTTCATGGCAAATCTCTGAAGGTTGTTACAAAAAACAAGCTCTTGAAAATTAAATTGGCCATTGACCCGCCGCGTTTGAAGGATCAAATTGATATCGAATTTTTAAGAAAATATGTTTGAAGCAATCCAGCTTTCGGATTTGAAGTTTAAAGAGACCCTTGATGCGCTCCGTGGGCATGGTACTGAAGATTTTAATGGCCACACAGAGTTTCATCGAATGAGTGCCCAGCAGCGCTTGGCATGGTTGGACGGAGCTGTGGCCTTCATCAAAGAAGCAAAAAATTCAAACCGACAATTAATTCAGGATAGCGAAATCGGGAAAACATAGTCCATTCTGTCTTGGCAACGCTCTCCGTCGGCTCCCCGCGAGCCGCTTTATGTTTCTTGCCAGCGCCACAGTGCCGAAAGCGTTTATCCTCATCTTTCTACTCTGGATTGCCTAGGCGGCTCTTGCATTCTTGTGGTTAAAAAATTTTGAAAATTTCCCCCACTCAGTCGGATTTTTTAAATTGGTCGCGGTGGGTGGCGGCTTGGTTGGTGGTCGCGGAGCACGCGCGCAGTCTGGTTTTTGTAGATTATGGGGATTTGCAGGCTCCTGGACTACTGGCGAAGGCGTTTTATTTCCTTACCGGATTCGGCCATGAGGCGGTAATGGTGTTTTTTGTGATCAGCGGTTTTTTGGTAGGCGGTAAGGTTTGGAGTCTCTACCAAGAAGGGAGATTCGAATGGCGGCGGTATCTGGTGGATCGGGTAAGCCGACTCTATGCAGTGCTTTTTGTAGCTCTTTTGCTGGGAGCTATTTTAGATTGGGTCGGGTATTTGTATTTCAATAAATATGGCCTCTACAGTCATGGCTATCAGGGGGCGATTGCGGTTTTTAGAACAGCTCCCATCGATCAGATGGGCTGGGAGTATTTTTTAGTGAATGGCTTGTTTTTGCAAACGATTTTAGGGCCGACATATGGTAGCAACGGGCCTTTGTGGAGTTTGGCTTACGAGTGGTGGTATTACATTTTGTTTCCGCTGGTTTTGGCCGCAGTGTGGCCGATAGTGGATTACGGAAAGCGCTTTTTGAAAGGAGATAGAAGATCGAAAATCGGAGATGGAGGGAATGAAGAAATTTTAACCATGGAGAACACAAAGCGCACAGAGGGGGGGGCAGGGGCGCGCTTGGCAAGCCAAGATGGCGTTGAATTTTCAAATCCCTCCACAAGCGAGCTTGCGCGGGATTCTGAAAATACATCGCTCACTCGCTCCACGAGCGGCCCTGTTTTACCCGTAACCAATTACTCGTTAATTGCTAAACATGCTTTTGGCGCGCTTGTTTATTTGCTTGCAATAGCAGGGCTTTTCTGTTTATTGACTTGGAATATTTTAATCTTTTTTGGAGTGTGGTTGCTGGGTGTATTGGCGGCTGTTTTTGGACCCAAAATATTTGGCTCTCAGAGTCCAGTCTTAAGGCTATGGATTTCATTCGCGGCTTTGATTGTCTGTGGTGGAATTTTTTGTGTGGAAAGATTGGAAATCCTTGAAAAGGGCATAATTAATCAATATTTGATTGGGTTCGGATTTTTTCTTTTACTGATCTCGCTTTCTGCAATGCCATGGAATTTACCTTGTTATAGATTTAGTAAGCATTTCGCAGACTTTTCTTATTCGGTTTATTTAGTCCATTTCCCTGTTTTGGTATTTACGCTTTCCTTGGCTTATCAATTTATAGGAAGTGGTATTCGAATGCCATTTCATCTTGGGGCATTTCTATGGTATTTATCTGTTTTTATGCTATCTATTCTAGTAAGTTGGATTATCTCGCTATTCACTGAAAAAAAGACCCCGATTTTACGGGCATTCATTTATCAAGTATTTAAGATTGAAGTAAAGCCATGATTGAGGGCTCTGTCACATTTCCGCTAGGGTTTTATGTCGCATCTATTTTGCTGGTAATTGGTTTACTTGTTGCTTGGAACACCAGAAAAATTGGGACTGGGATTCCCATGGCTGCGGTGCTCGGAACCATTGCACTATGGTATTTCGGTGATGCTCTTTATAACAATTACGAAGAATATGCTTTGGAAATAGGGCAAAAATATTTGGATGCAGCCTGGACTCAGGTGGCTCTATTCCTTGGTGCATTTATCGTTATGGTTCCTATGGCGCATAAAGTATTTAATAAAAGACTCTTGGGTGATCGAAGCGAGTTCTTTGCTCTCATGCAAAGAGGAGGAATCCAAAATGAGGAATTTCAAAGAAGGTTGGATGTGGCCATGAGGCTGTTGCTTGGCATATGGGCTATCCTTATGTTTATTGCGCTACTCAAAACGAATTTCGATTTTTTAGGACTTTTTGCTCCTTACATTTCTGGCAAGGCCTACCCATGGTCGCGTGGTCGAGTGGGCGGAGGCTTAGACGCTCTGTTATCCTTCGCAAATTATATTCAAATCATGCTCACAGCATCTTTCGGGATCATAGCCGGCGTGGCTCTCAACCCTCGCACGCGGAATCTGGCTCTCATGCTTTTTCTGATTTCTGCCCCGTTTTACATTTTCGATAGAGCCAGGAATGTCATGATTGCAACTTTCTTGCCTGGATTATTAGCGTGGGTTTTCTTAAAACTGCGAAGTGGAATTTTCACGAAAATCGCAATTTTAGTCGGTGCATTTTTGATAGTTGATGTGTGGATGAAGTTTGTTATCGAAACTCGAACCAACCAAAATATCTCGCAGGTTGTTTCTCGAATTGGCTTGTCTGGAGTGCTTGAAACAGCCGAGTCCGAGGAGGCAAGGCATGCGGGGCTTTCCATGTTCTCCGAGTTGGCTTGGATTAATTCCTTTATCGATCAAGGAACTTTTGCTGTGAATTATGGCGCAAGGTATTTTTCGGAAATTGTAAATCCCATCCCCAGGGCATTATGGCCAGATAAGCCATACATTGGCATCGATTATGCAATTGCGCGGGGCCAAAAATTTGGTGGTGCCACAGAAGAGGCTGCAGGCGTCGGAGCTACGATTTCGACCGGGCTAATTGGCCAAGGAGTGACTAATTTCGGAGCCTTCTTTGGGGTATTGTGTTCCGCATTTCTAATGGCGTTGTGGGTTGCCTTTCTTGCGAGGCAAGACCTTAAAGGCGAGAGAATGGGGCGAATGCTACTATTTTTTATCGGCTGCGTGCTAACCTTTAACTTGGGCCGAGATATTACCCTGATGACCCTCTATCCTGTTGTTTTTGGATATATTATGCTGGTTGTTTGGACAAAAACCCGCGGTGAGACTTGATTCCTAAGAATGATTTTGGCGCGGCTATTTCCTAAACCAAAGCGAGACTTTGCGCAGGCGGAGCTGCAGTGGCATAAAATGCAGAGCTTTGATGAGGAGCAATTGGCAGATATTCAATTAAGCAAAATCAAAGAAATCTGGAGGGATGCAGTTGCGGATGTGCCTTATTATTCTAGGTTGGTGGCAGAGGGGCGGGCTCCAGTAGAAATTACGAATTGGGAGGATTTTTTGGGGATTCCAGAGTTAACGCGGGATGTTTTGCAAGACCATCGCGAGGAATTTGCTAGGCGTTCGGGCACGCCGGACCTTTGGCGAATGACGGGTGGATCCACTGGGAATCCGGTGAAGTTCGGGGTCTGGAAAAGCGAGGATGAAGTGATCCGGGTGCTGAAGCTGGTGCTGTGGCTGAGGGTCGGGTATCTGCCGAGTGACCGGCTTTTTCTGATCTGGGGGCACTCGCATTTGCTGGGAACTGGATGGCGAAGGCATTGGAATCATTTTTTGCGGAAGGCGAAGGATGCGCTGCTGGGTTACAAGCGGGTGGACGCCTATGCGCTCTCGAGTGATCTTTGCGAGCAGTATGCCGAGGAACTGCTGAGGTATAGACCGGCTGGGTTGATCGGATATAGCGCGGCACTGGATTATTTCGTTAGGACTTTGCCTAAAAGATGGGGTGAGTTTAGGGCCTTGGGTTTGAAGTTTGTGATGCCATGTGCGGAGCCCGCGCCGAGGGATGATAGCTTCGAGTTGCTGGGGCAGGTTTTCGGCTGTCCGGTGATTCAGGAATTCGGGGGGGTGGATTTTGGGCATGTGGGAATGAAACTCGGAGAGGAGCCATTTGTGGTGTTCGGAAATGAGAATTTTCTTGAAGTGGTCAGTGGGGAAATCAAGGTGGCTGCCGATCCGGATGTGCAGGGAGCAGCCTTGGTAACCTCGCTTTACCAGAGGTATTTGCCTTTGATTCGATATCGGCAGGGGGATGCGCTAGGGGATGTGAGTAGGTTAAAGCATGGGCATGTTGCGAGTTTCCAGAGTCTGCAGGGTCGGTTGAATGATATGGTGGAGCTGAGTGATGGAACTACGGTGCATAGCGTGGCGGTCTTCCATTGCACTCATCAAGAGCCTGCGGTGCTGAATATTCAGATGGTTCTCGAGGATTCGGGGCCGAGAATTTTACTGGTAACGAAGGAAAAGATCGATACAGAGCTGGAGGGCAGAATTCGGCACCGCTTGGGGCAGATTACTCCATTGCTTGCCCAAGCTCGGATCGAGCGGGTGGAAGATTTGGTGACAACCCGCGCAGGGAAGCGACGGTGGGTGGTCGATCAGCGGACGCAACAAAGCTAAAGCCAATTTCAGCGTGAAGGCAGTTTTTGTTTTTGATCACTTTGGGCCATATCATATAGCTCGGGTGCATTCAGTTGCTGCAATCCCTGGATGGGATGTTTGCGGAATCGAGCTTCATGCAAAGTCTAAGACTTATGGCTGGAACTCTATTGATTCATCAGAATCGCGTTTCAGAAAAATCAATCTGCCGAACTTCCCTTTGCATGGGCGACATGAAAGAAAGGCGTTGCTGAAGCCTTTGGAGGAGGCTTTGGAGAGTTGCAAGGCCGATGTGATTTTTGTGAATGGGTGGGGGGATTTTATGTCCTTGGAGACTATCCGCTGGGCAAAAAAGAAAGGAGTCCGCCTTGTGGTTATGAGTGAAACGAGGTTAAGGGATGGTTCGAGATCTCCTGTAGGCGAGAGGGTAAAGAGGAGAATTGTGAGCATGTGTGATGCGGGGCTTTGCGGAGGGAAGTCGCATCGGAGATATTTAGAGGAACTCGGTTTACCGAAGGAGAGGGTGGCTCTGGGTTATAATGCTGTGGATAATCATTTTTTTTCAAAAACTCGAAATGAGAAGACGGTTTCAGTAGGTGAATGCACAAGGGTCCATATACCGCCCCCTTATTTTTTGGCGTCGAATCGATTTGTTGAGCGGAAAAATTTGCGCCGATTGTTGATGGCTTATGCAAAGTATGTGGAAAGCTTGCAGGAGAGCGGAGAGATTTGGCCGCTAGTTTTGCTGGGTGATGGGGATATGCGGGGCGAATTAGAGGCTCTATGCAGGAAGTTGGCAATTATCGCTTGCAGTTTTCAGGGGTCAGTTTGCAGCGGGCAAGATGTCAGGGCTTTAGATCGTAATTATTATCCACCTAAAGCTGCAGCAGCAAGTGGGTTCGTGGTTTTTGCCGGGTTTCGCCAGATTGAGGAATTGCCATTTTTTTATGGCGGGGCTGGGGCATTTGTTCATCCAGCGTTGAGTGAGCCGTGGGGGTTGGTCATCAATGAGGCGATGGCGAGTGGATTACCAATTCTCTCAAGTAAAAATGTCGGCGCGGCCGAAGAATTGGTGCATAATGGAACCAACGGTTTTACTTTTGACCCAGAGAATATTCAAGAGCTGGCGAGAGTGCTTGTGAGAATGGCTGTCATGCGGCAAGAGGATCGCAAGTCTATGGGCGAAGCCAGTCGTCGAATGATAGCAGACTGGGGGCCTGAGCGGTTTGCACAGGGTGCAGAATATGCGGCTCGGGCTGCGATGTCAGCTCCGCACAAGCGGTTCAGTATAATCAATCGGATTTTATTGGAGATTTTGATTCGCAAATGAAGTTGGCCATGACAACCGGGTCCCTTTCCCGGGATGCCGGAGGACTTTTTGAAAGCGTGCGCTCGCTGGGAAACACTCTACAGGAATTGGGTTTGGATGTGGCTGCGTATGGGCTCTGGGATAAAAATTGGGAGGCAGATGCGCCCGCATGGAAGCCTTTAACCGCCCTAGCATGCAGTTACTGCGGTCCGCGTGTTCTGGCGTGCTCCCCTGAGATGAATCGGGCGCTCGAAGCTTTTCAGCCAGATGTGGTTCACCTAAACGGGCTTTGGCAGTATTCCTCAGTGGCCGCGCGCAGGCTTTGGCGGAAAAAGAGGATTCCATATGTGATTTCGCCCCGGGGTATGTTGGATCACTGGGCTTTGGCCAACTCCCGGTGGAAAAAAGTTCTTGCTGCCATGATTTTTGAAAAAGCAGTGCTCGGGGATGCAATGTGCATGCATGCGCTTTGCGAGGCGGAGGCGGATTCGATTCGTGCTTATGGACTCAAGCAACGAATTGAAATCGTGCCCAATGGGGTGGCTTTGCCGGCTTTATTAACCACAGTGGACACAAAGAACTCGGAGGGAAAGAAGAGGTTGGTATTTTTAGGGAGGATTCATCCGAAGAAAGGGTTGGTTGGAGCGCTTCGTGCGTGGGCGAATTTGAAATCCGAAATGGGAAATGCGAAGTGGGGTGGGTGGCAATTTGTGATTGCAGGGTGGGATCAAGGGGGGCATGAGGACGAGTTGAAGGCGCTTTGCAGGGAACTTGGGCTGGGGTTTGCAGATAAACAAGATTTGGAAGTGGATGTGATTTTTTTTGGTCCAGCTTTTGCCGAAGAGAAAGAGAAGCTGTTGCGGAGTGCTGCGGGTTTTATTTTGCCAAGTTTGAGTGAGGGCTTGCCGATGTCGATCCTGGAGGCTTGGGCTTACGGGTTGCCTGTTGTGATGACTCCGGAATGCAATCTGCCGGAGGGATTTGCTTGCCAAGCGGGACTTAAGATCCGAAATGGAGGGATGGGAAATTCAAAATGGGAGGGCTTGCATACGCTGCTTGATATGAGCGACTCCGATCATATCGAGATGGGCCGAAGGGGCAGGCGGTTGGTGGAAGAGAGGTTTACTTGGCCAAAGGTTGCCTCGCGCATGGCGGAGCTTTACCAGGAGGTGTACAGATCATGAAAACGAAATATCCGTTGGACTCATGCGGCTGCTCGTGCATACATGAGCTAAGAAAACAATCACTCTAGATGATTCGGCCTACAATCGCTTAAAGTCTTGGAAGAAAATACTAAAAAGTCTTTTTAATTCGTTGTTAAGCGGCTTGTGCCCGAAGCGGGATCCTTAGGAGCCTTCTTGGCATTTGTGGAGCGTAGAGGCACTGACCGATTGGCTGGAAACGAAGCGATGCAACAAGTGGTCGAAGATCGCTTCCCAATAAAAATAACCCATGGATTTGATCGCCGACACGAGCTATCTGGTGGTGGAGTGCCCCCGAAATTCGGTCCAGTTGTTATGAGAGGATTTATTGGTGTATGGGGTTGGTTTCGCTGTCTTGCGGAGCGTAGGCCGTAGGCCGAAGCGG
>Ga0209770_10000542_pt1 | contig 20735 bp, 22 predicted proteins | sample LauGreSu1BDMLBDD_2_FD_187572 | JGI IMG/M metagenome (GOLD analysis project Ga0209770, IMG submission 187572) | Freshwater lake microbial communities from Lake Michigan, USA - Su13.BD.MLB.DD (SPAdes) (version 2) | ecosystem: Environmental > Aquatic > Freshwater > Lake | place: Lake Michigan, USA...
ACCGCTAACTAGCTTATACGCGCTATAAACCTTCCTCAAGCACACCATATTCGGTTGTATAAGCGCAGGTTTGTTGCGTATGTACGAATATACGGTTATTCCTTTTTACGGGCCTAAGAAAGGCGCGCATTTTCACCTTGCAACGCGGGCTTCGCCCAACATTGTGTATTTTTGCTCCCATGGAACCGATACGTAATAAAGTGAAAGAAAGCGGCCTGCTGCCAATGGATTTAGGCGAGTTGTTGCCAGAGGTTCAACTTCGTGAGATCGATTTGAGTGCCCAACTTTGGCAGGGTCTGGTCCTAAAAGAAAAAGATTTCAGGGCTTGGGTTAACACCGAAGACTGGAGCGCCTACCAAGGTGCTTTGGTGCGCATACATTGCGCTACCGATGCCATCATTCCCACCTGGGCCTATATGTTGGTGGCTTCCGCCTTAGAGCCCTTTACCACAAACGTCGTGGCGGGTTCCGCCAAAGAAGTGGAACATTACCGCATCAATCTCGCACTCGCTGCTATGGATAAGGCGGCATTTCAAGACCAACGCGTTATAGTAAAAGGCTGCGCCAAACTCCTCGATCAAGAATACGCCCTAACGCGACTCGTCATGGAGCTAAAACCCTATGTAAAAAGCTTGATGTTCGGCGAGCCATGCTCTACCGTTCCGATTTTTAAGCGTTCTCGGTAGCGACTTCAGGAACGAGAATACGTCCGCAGTGCTCGCACACTAAAATCTTCTTTTTCGTGAGGATGTCCAATACCCGTTGAGGTGGGATTTTATTGAAACAACCTCCGCATGCGTCACGCAATACCTGAACTACCGCTAAACCGTTTTTGGAATTGTTGCGCAGTCGTAAGTAGGCACTTACCAATCGCTCCTCTATTTTCGCTTTTGCTTTATCAGAATCCGCTAATAATTTATCCTCTTCGATTTGTGTTTCGCTGATGATGGCGTCCAACTGGGCTTGTTTGTTTGCTAGATCTTCCTTTTTGGAATTTAATTTCTCGCTCACCTCGTTCAACAGTTCCGTTTTGAATTCAATGTTGGCTTTGGCTTCTTTACTTCGTTTATCGTGAAGTTTAATTTCCAATTCTTGGAATTCAATTTCCTTGCTAATCGATTCGTATTCGCGGTTGTTGCGAACGTTGTTTTGACGCTCCTTGTATTTGGCAATGGCCGTTTCAGCGTCTTTGGCTGCTATTTTGCGATCCGCTATTTCGGTTTGAAACTCTTTCAACTCCTCGTTGATTTTATTTAAACGCGTTTCCAAACCACCGATTTCATCTTCTAAATCACGAACCTCCAAAGGTAATTCTCCACGGATTGTTCGAATTCGATCGATTTCAGAATCAATCTGCTGGAGGGCAAATAGCGCATCCAATTTGTCGGCAATCGTGATTTCTTTCTTACTTGCAGTGGCCATAGTTACAGGAAATTTATCGGATTTGTATTATGTTCAGTTATTCGGACCGCAAAGGTAGGAAATTTTTCCGTAATAATTTCAAGCAATAATTCTTGGGTAAATTGTTCGCTTTCGTAGTGTCCTATGTCAGCAATCATCGTTCGGCCTTCAGCTTCAAAAAACTCGTGGTACTTGAAGTCAGACGACACAAAAACATCGGCTCCTTGCCGGATGGCTTCTTTGAGAAGAAAGCTTCCGCTGCCTCCGCAAACGGCTACGCGTTTAACGGGCTTGCCCAAGGGGGACGTGCTGCGCACAACTCCGGCGTGAAAGGTTGTTTTTAAGCGGTTTAGGAAGTTTTGTTCGCTCATGGCTTCCGCTAATTCTCCAATCATTCCACTGCCAAGATTAGGGTCGGTGTTTTCGAGCAATACGAGGTCGTGCGCCACTTCTTCATAAGGATGCGATTTCCTCATCGCTCCTAAGGCCGCTCCGAGAAGGTGTTTTGGCACCAGGTACTCCATTTTCATTTCCTCCACCCGTTCCGGTATGTGCGCTTTACCCAGCGTGGGGTTGGCTTTTTCGTTGGGGGTGAACATACCCGTTCCGATGCTTTGAAAACTGCAACCGTAATAATTCCCAATGGCTCCCGCTCCCGCTGCGCAGAGGTCTTCGTGAACCGCTTCAACAGAATCCATGGGGGTGAACACAGTTAATTTATATAGGCTTCCTCGCAAGGGGACCAAGGCTCGGGTTTTATTTAAGCCCAATCGGTCGCAGATCTTTCTATTGACGCCTTCTCCGTGGTTGTCTAAATTCGTATGTATGGCGTACAGGGTAATATCGCTCTTGATGCATGCCGTGATGATGCGTTCGATCGAACTCTTGGTGCCAATGCGCTTGATTCCTTTGAAGAGCAAGGGGTGATGCGTAATTATCGTGTTGCAACCCGTATTAATCGCTTCTTGAACCACCGCTTCGGTGCAGTCGAGCGCAACAAGTACCCCTTTGACTTCTTGTTCAAGATTTCCAATTTGCAAGCCGCTGTTATCGTAACTTTCTTGCAAGTACAGAGGGAAACGTTCCTCCAAATACTGAATAAGTTCCTCGGTTTTGATCATAGTTTCTTGGTGATTCCGATTCCAATACCCCATCCATAAGTGGAATGCATCGCTTCGTTGTATTTGGAATAGGTATTCGTTACTTGTTTGCGATACACGGCTTTTACCATCCCTCCCCATCCGTTTTTACCCATTACTTGCACCCCCATTTGCGCAAATACATCCAAGGCCGAGGAGGCGTATTCGTTGTTCTTTTCTTTGAGTTTTTCTTCCTTTTTTGAACCCAAGGCAGTGGTCCATTGGGAGTTGTTCACGAATTGATTGAAAATCATGGGGGTGATTCCTGGTCCTGCAAATAGTTTAAAATTGCCGCCCCAATGAAAATTTAACGACATCGGCATTCCAAGGTACTGATATCGGTTTTCATACTGAAAGGTGCTGTCGCTTTGGGCATCCGAATAGGCATAGCGTTCTCCGTTTTGTTGGAATCTTAGTCCTGCATCGAAGCGCAACCATTTCCCAAGTCCTGTCTGCAAGCCTAAACCATACGACCAAAGCCGCAAAGGCACTTCGTTGGCCCTTTCACCGAGGGGTGTATTAAGAAAATCAGGATTAGGCGTAAGGATACGCTGGCTGTTAAACGAAAAAGCTTCGAAGCAAACTTGCGTTGGCGCCTTGAGCTGTTCTCGTTTCTTAGGGCTCGGCTTGCCGTTCATTTCCAATTGTGCAAAGCAAACATCGGCACAAAGGCATAGCAGTAGGAATCCAAGAACTTTTTGAATCATAGGTAAAATTACAAAAGAAACCTTAACCTACATCAAGAGACCCAACCGTTTGTATGGGCTACCTTTGTCAAAAAATAAAACACGATGAGTACTTGGAAAATTGACAACATGCACAGCGAAGTAGGCTTCAAAGTGCGCCACATGATGATTTCAAACGTATCGGGGAATTTTACCTCTTTCGATGCCACCCTTAACGCGGAAAACGACCACTTCGAGCGACCAGAGTTTCATTTCACCGCCGATATCAATAGCATTTCTACGGGTGTTGCTGACCGTGACGGACACTTAAAGTCCCCTGAGTTTTTCGACGCAGAAAACTTTCCAACCTTGGAATTTAAGTCAACGAACGTTGAAAAACACGAAGGCAATTGGGTGATCAACGGGGAGATGACGATTAAAGGAACGTCCCATCCCGTGACCTTGAACGCAGATTTCGCAGGAGTAGCCGTGGATCCTTACGGTCAAACGAAAACCGGTTTAAGCGTAAGCGGTAAAATCAAACGTTCCGACTTTGGTTTAACTTGGTCGGCGGTAACGGAAGCTGGGAACATTGTTGTAGGGGATGAAATTACCCTCTCAGCGGAAGTACAGTTTGTAAAGCAAGCGTAATAGTATCTCTCCTTATAATCAGGGGCTTCGGCCCCTTTTTTATTGCAGTTCGGCGAGTATAAGCCAGCGGTTCGACTTATCGTCTAAGTGTTGCACCAATTGGCCTAAATCCTCCCCAATTTTCATCAACTCCTCGTTGCTGAGTGCTCCTTCGGAGAGTTGCTGGGTGAGCCGTTCTTTTTCGATTTCCATTTGGGCGATTTCCGCTTCCAAGGTTTTTATTTCGATTTGTTCCTTATAACTGAGTTTTCGCTTGACCTCCTCGGTGCGCTCCTTGGGTTTCTCCTCCACCTTTGAAGGTTCTTTGACTTTTCGTTGGTTTTTACGGTAGTCGGTGTAGTTGCCCAAGATATCGTCTATGACGCCGTCTCCTTGAAACACCAACAAGTGGTCAGTGATTTTGTCCATGAAATATCGGTCGTGGGAGATGACCACTAAGCATCCTTGGAATGTTTTCAAATAATCCTCCAAGGCCGTCATAGCAAAGAGATCCAAATCGTTGGTAGGTTCATCCAAGACCAAAAAATTAGGATTGGACATCAATACCCGTAACAGTTTTAAGCGGCGTTTTTCGCCCCCGCTCAATTTCGAAACAAATTGATAGTGCATGTCCCGTGGGAATAAAAAGCGTTCGAGCAATTGTGCCGCCGATAATTGCCTTCCTTTTTCCAAGGGGATGAATTCCGCTACTTCGCGAACGATATCAATGACTTTGGTGTCGTCCTTGAATTGGATCATGTCCTGGGTGTAGTGCCCGAAAAAGAGGGTGTCGCCCACCACCACTTTCCCCGAGTCCGGGGCGATTTCCCCTAAAAGCATTTTCACGAAGGTGGTTTTTCCGGTTCCGTTGTTCCCAACAATTCCCATGCGCTCCTGCCGTTGAAAGTTGTAAGAAAACGACTGGAGTAAGGTTTTATCGCCGAAGGCTTTACTCACTTTGTGAAATTCGACAATCTTGGTTCCAAGACGTTCCATTTTCACCAAAAGCTCCAACGAGTCGTTCTTGATTTTCTGCGATGCCGTTTCTTTGACCTCTAAAAAGGCATCAATGCGCGCTTTTTGCTTGGTGCCACGGGCTTTGGGTTGTTTTCGGATCCATTCCAGCTCGCTGCGAAAGGTGTTTTGCGCCTTTTCGATGCTCGACGCTAATTGTTCCTGCCGTTCTGCTTTTTTGTACAAATAATAGGAGAAGTTCCCGTTGTACTTGTACAGGTTTTTCTCGTCCAATTCCAAAATCACATCGCATACCGACTCTAAAAAATAACGGTCGTGGGTGACCATAAATACCGTGGCATTTGTTGAAGATAAATAGCTTTCCAACCATTCAATCATGTCGAGATCCAAGTGGTTGGTGGGTTCGTCTAGGATGAAAAAGTCGGCATCAGCTAACAACACTTTGGCCAGGGATATCCGTTTTTTTTGTCCTCCCGAAAGCGACCCAACTCGATCTTTTGGGTTGAGTTTTAAGATTTGTACGATTTTGGCAATTTCCGCCTCGACTCCCCATGCGTTGTTGGCGGTAATGGCATCCGTTAAGCGGTCGATTTCAGCAGTATCGTTGTTTTCGAGTGCTTGGTTGTAGGCGTAGAACAATTGATGGTTTTCGTGCTGGTTGTCCGCGATGAGGTCCCATACGGTGGCATTCGGATCAAAATCTTCGGTTTGTTCCATCCACGAAACACGTTGTTCTTTACGAAAAACGATGTTGCCTTTATCGGCCGATTCCATTCCGCAGAGGCAGCGTAATAAGGTGGTTTTTCCGGCTCCGTTTTTGGCAACAAGCGCCACTTTTTGACCTTGATCTAATCCGAAGGTCACGTTTTGAAATAAGATTTTTTCCCCGTAGGATTTTTCGAGGTTTTCTACCGAAAGTACATTCATAAGATATTACCGAAGGCGGTCTAGCGAATCCAATAACATTTTATCCCTTAATACGCCACGGTATGCAAAAAAGCTGAAGGGTAAGGTAAGGCACAATACGTAGTAGCCAATGCCTACAGAATTACTGGTGTTTGCTGACGCCGAAGAGAAAAGATAGGTGCTCCATCCCACAAATGCAAGGAGCAATAAACCGTTTAATAGCATCACAAAACGTGCTATTCCAAGTTGTTTTTTTGGGGATTTATACCGCATCATGGCAATGAAAAGTAAGGCAATTACCACGCCTGCAACAAGGTAAAACGGTTGTGGATTCACAGCAATAAGCTGGGATTTTCCTTTTAGGATTTGGCTTTTTTCATAGCCGTATAGGGTTAAATGTTCTGTGGTTTTAAGGGAAGTATCTTCGAAGGTTAAAATGGAAATACCTGAGAAAAAGCTACCCCAAAGGGTGATGCACAGGATATAATAAAGGGTTTGAATGCGCTGTAACATATGATTTACAAAGTTATGGTTTTGTTTTGAAGGTAAGCATCTAATATTACCAATGCAGCCATGGCTTGCACGATTGGAACCGCTCGTGGCACCACACATACGTCATGACGTCCCTTCGGATCGATGGTGACCGCTTCTCCATGACGGTTAACCGTTAGTTGCTCTTTCATGAGGGTGGCTACCGGTTTAAAGGCTACGCGAAAGGATACCGGCATTCCGTTGGATATTCCGCCCTGTATTCCGCCTGAAAAATTGCTTTTTGTCGTAAAATCCTGTTCAAAGAGGTCGTTGTGTTCGCTTCCTTTCATGCTTGCAGCATCGAATCCACTGCCAATTTCGAAACCTTTTACCGCATTAATGCTCAGCATCGCCTTGCCCAATACCGCATGCAATTTGTCGAAGACCGGTTCTCCCAATCCCACAGGCACCCCTTCAATATAGCAGCGAATGCATCCGCCAACGGTATCGCCCTCGGTACGAATTTCCTCCAAATAGGCCAGCATTTTTGCAGCAAGGGTGGTATCAGGACAGCGCACGGTGGAAGCTTCGATGGCTTCGCTTGAATAAAAACCTTCTTGGCAACTGCGGTGCGGCCCGATTTGGTCCACGTAACAGGAAAAACGAACGCCTACTTTGGATAAAAGTTGTTCCGCTAAGGCACCTGCCACAACACGGCATGCTGTTTCTCGGGCACTCGAACGTCCTCCGCCACGTGGGTCGCGCAATCCGTATTTTTGGTCGTAGGTGAAATCCGCATGCGATGGACGATACGCATCATTAAGAGAGGCGTAGTCCTTGGATTGAGCGTCTTGGTTTTTCACGATAAATCCAATGGGCGTTCCCAAGGTTTTGCCTGCGTAAATTCCCGAGAGGAATTGAACGCGGTCCGATTCTTTGCGGGGACTGCTTGCGGCGTATTGTCCTGGTTTCCGTCGGTCCAAGGCTTGCTGGATTTGATCCAAATCTACTTCAATTCCTGCAGGACAACCTTGAATAATTCCTCCAATGGCTGGTCCGTGCGATTCGCCGAACGTAGTGAGCTGAAATACGGTTCCAAAGGTTGAGCCTGACACCCAACAAAGTTAGGGTTTTTCGATGGGTTTTAAAAAACGGAGGTTGCGCATGAGTCCTTCATAACCGGTTCGTCGAATGGCGCTGTGTTTCATCCACGATGCAAAGGTGCCTTCTTGAACCTTTTCCCAAGTTTCAAGGTCTAAGTCGAGGAAATCAAAGGCCGGTTCGAACCGTTGTTCTTGATGGGCTTTGGAGAAACGGTTCCACGGGCAAACGTCTTGGCAAATATCGCAACCAAAGGCCCAGTTGTCCATTTTACCTCGAAATTCTTCGGGCAAATGCTGTTCTTTCAATTCGATGGTGAGGTATGAAATGCATTTGGAAGCATCGATTTCGTAGGGAGCGGTTAACGCTTGGGTAGGACAAGCATCCAAGCAGCGGGTGCAGGTACCGCAATAATCGGGGAGGGGAGGGTCTTGCGTAAAGTTCAAATCGGTGATGAGTTCGGCAATGAAAAAAAAACTTCCTTCTTTCGGATGAATTAAATTGGTGTTTTTGCCGAGCCATCCCAATCCGGATTTTTTAGCCCAGGCCTTGTCCATGACCGGGGCGGAGTCAACAAAAACTCTTCCTTGGATGTCTCCAATTTCTTGGCGCATGACCTCCACCAGTGTCTTTAGTTTTTCTTTGATTACGGTGTGGTAATCCTCTCCGTAGGCGTATTTGGAAATCTTGGGGGCCGATGCGGATGGGGTATGCTGTGGAAAATAATTGAGGAGCAAGGATATTACACTGTTGGATCCCTCTACCAAGCGTTGGGGGTTAAGCCGCTTGTCGAAGTGGTTTTCCATGTAGGCCATTGTTCCGTGGCGACCTTCGTTCAGCCAGCGTTCAAGTTTAGGGGCCTCTTCTTCGAGGAATCCTGCCTGGGAAAATCCGCAATAGAAAAATCCGAGTTCAGCCGCTTTAGTTCTAATAAACGATTTGTAGCGATCTGCGTTCATGCTTAAAACAACCCGCCCTGAAAATATCCGAGATCGCGTCCGAGGTGTTTGTAGGTTTTTTCGGTGACCTTTCTTCCACGTGGTGTGCGCATCAAGAAACCTTCTTGAATAAGGAACGGTTCGTAAACCTCTTCCAAGGTGCCTGCATTCTCGCCTATGGCGGTTGCGATGGTGGTTAAACCCACGGGACCACCGCTGAATTTGTCCAAAATAACTTTGAGAATGCGAAGGTCCATCTCATCGAGTCCGTTTTCGTCAACGTTCAAGGCTTTCAGGGCTATTTCGGTGATGTCGTCGTCGATGGTGCCGCTGCCTTTGATTTGCGCAAAGTCGCGAACCCTGCGCAGCAAGGCGTTGGCGATACGTGGGGTACCTCGGCTTCGACTGGCAATTTTGTAGGCGGCAGATTCAGTGATAGGGATATCGAGCAAGCTGGAAGAACGTTCCACGATGCTGGTTAGGGTTTGGGCGTCGTAATACTCGAGCCGCGAGTTGATCCCGAAGCGCGCACGAAGCGGGGACGTGAGCAAGCCACTGCGGGTGGTGGCACCAATGAGGGTAAATGGGTTGAGGGTGATTTGTATGGTGCGAGCGTTGGGCCCGGAATCCAGTAAAATATCAATAACGTAGTCTTCCATGGCGGAATACAAGTATTCTTCCACCACGGGACTCAAGCGGTGAATTTCATCGATGAATAGCACATCTCCCACGCTGAGGTTGGTAAGGAGGCCGGCTAAATCACCGGGTTTGTCGAGCACGGGACCGCTGGTAACCTTAAAGCCAACGCCCATTTCATTGGCGATAATGTTGGCGAGGGTAGTTTTACCCAAGCCTGGAGGACCGTGAAGCAAGACGTGGTCGAGCGGTTCGTTGCGCAGTTTGGCGGCTTTTACGAAGATGCTGAGGTTTTCCACAATGGCGGGTTGACCGGCAAAATCGCTGAGCGTTTTAGGGCGCAGTACTTTGTCGTAATCCTGATCGGGATTTTCAGATTGACTTCGGTAATCGAACGAATCTTCCAAGAGCATGAGTTTTTACAAAGGTATCAATCCTTGTGAAATGGAGAGGGGAGGTAACACCTTTTGATTAATTGGCTCAATGAGGCATAGGAAGGTTGTATAATCGTTAAAACTATAAATAATCGTTCCATTTTTTTTGATAAAATCGGGTGGAATACACGAAGACTTTCTTTTAGAATTGAAGCATGATGAAGCTTTCCTGGAATAATCTCTTTTCCATTTCGTCATCCTGAATGAAGAGATGAAAAAGGACATTATGGTTGCAGTGCAGTGTTCCTGAAAATTTCATAGGAAAAACCAACCACAAGAAAATCCCGTCCCGTTTCATCATTGATTTTGTAATCGAATTGGTGCAAATACCCCATTTGAAAACTTGCGAACTGTGACACCTTGTATTGGAACGCGAGATGTAACCTATTCCTTTCAAAGTAGGGCTCATTATTGGTAAAAAACAATTCATTGCTTGCACTTAATTGAAAAGGCTTGTACGCTTTTCGTTCCTTGCCAAAGGGATACGAAACCCCAAGTCTGTAACGAAATCGGTTCCAGTACCCATTGCTCGTCCATCGCAATTCAGCTCTGTAGCGTTGTTCTATTTTGAGTAATCCAATCGATTGAAACAAAACAATTTGTGGCCAAATTCTAAATTCATCATTGTTTTTGGGTGAAATAAAATTACCACCTTCTTTATAGGTCTGATAACTTCCAGCTCCCAATGTCAACGCCGCATTTTTGTACAATCGGTAATTAACCCCTCCTTTATACTCATAGTAATGATAGTTAGTATAAAACTTCAATGATCTCAATTGCGCTTCAGCAAAAAAGCTCAATTTTTCGGTTTGGGAGTATTTTAAATTTATAATGTTCCAACTGCCAATGTTACGGTTTTGTGCATCCGTAAAATTGGACCAAAGACCAAAAATCAAGACGAATATGAAGTAAGACCTCATTTAATCTTCAATTTTGGTGCGTTGTTTTTCGATTACAGTTACCGATTTTTGGAGTATGAGTGAATTAGGTATCGTGGTGATTCCCCCGTCTTCTGTTTTAATATGTATGAAGAAATAGGTTAAGTCGACGATTTCACCTTCAAAGGGAAAGTCCTTATCAAGAACCTTAATGTTATCTCCGATTTTAACAGGATGGTTAAAAAACAACAACAAACTTGAAGTTATATTGGATAATAAGGACCATTGTGCAAAAAATGCTATTCCTAAAGCCGTTAAAATTGTTCCCACGAAAACAGCAATTTCATTTTGCTTAAGTCCCCAGATGGCGGCAAGCAATACGATGGACATCAAAAATGACAACAAATGAACCGCTTTGATAATTATTTTTCTCCTTCCTCGTTGAAGTTGAGTTTGCTTTAAGGCTTCATTGACAAAAAAACGAGTCATGTAATGGATAATAGCGTATCCAATGATGATAATTAGGGTTTCAATGATTTGAATTTTAGTCTGTTCCACGGGAGTTTTTATTGCTAATGAATTTGCGAATATATAACGAAAATCGGTTCTGTCTTTGCCTTTTCAGGCCGGTTAATTACAAATTATCTCAATATAATTTATCCAATCTTCCCTATAACGGCTTAATTGCGCGCTGATTTCCATGCATCCAGCAGTTCGAGGAGCGAAGCGTACTGATGGTCCGCAACGATCAATTTTGGGTTGGGATGGTGCGTTTTTTCCGGAATACAAACCACCTGCATGCCCGCGGCCTTTCCGGAGATTACCCCGTTCAAGGAATCCTCGATCACCCAACAATGTTGCGGTTTTCGCTGCAAGGCTTCTGCCGCTCGCAAATACACCTCGGGATGCGGTTTTCCATAGGCTAAATGTTCTGCGGATTGCACCGTTTGGAAATACGGCCTCAGCTCCAAAGCATCCAATACGGCGTCCATTAACACCGTCGGTGATGAGGTTGCCACCCCCGTCGGGATACCCCGCTCCTGCAAATACTGCAAGGTTTCGTATACTCCCGTTAATGCATAAGGGTTTTCTCGGACCAATGCCACCATGCGGTCGAGGATGGCTTGCACCACTGCAGCCTCGCTTTTCAAATTCCAACCTTGGCTCACATTCCAGTAGTGCACCACCTGGTCGATGCGCAAACCCACCGTTTGTTGGAAATCTTGAGGCGTTAAGTGGCTTCCTAAAGGAGTAAACACCTCGTACATCGCCACCTTCCACAAGGGTTCCGAATCTATTAACACCCCATCCATGTCGAAAAGGACTGCTTCCGTCAAGGGATTTATAAAGGTCATTGGTCGAGTAAAATGCGTACTTTCTCGATCCTCCGTTCGCTGGCTTCTTCGATGATCAACACCATGTTGGGTTCCACTTCCAATCGTTCTCCCAGTTCGGGAATTCGTTCCAATCGGTGCGTAATGAGTCCTCCTAAGGTGTCGTATTCTTCCGATTCCGGCAGAGGAAGTTGATAGGTTTCGACGAGGTAATCGATGTCGGCTCGGGCCGAAAACAAGTACTCGTCGTCGCTGATTTTTTCCTCTAACCAATCGTCCTTGTCGTGCTCGTCGATGATGTCCCCAAAGATTTCTTCGATGACGTCCTCCAAGGTGATGATTCCCGCCGTTCCGCCATATTCGTCGTTGACCACTGCAATGTTGCCGGTTTGTTTCGAGAAGTTTTCAAGGAGGCTTTTGCCCGAGAGCACTCCCGGAACAAAACCTATGGGTTTCAGGATAGACTTTATATTTTCTGGTTTGGAAAAAAAGTCAAACGAATGAACGTACCCGATGATGTTGTCAATAGACCCTCTGTAAACCAATATTTTTGACAAGCCGCGGTCGATGAACAATTGTAGGGTATTTTCCACGCTTTCCTCGAGATCAACCGCAACAATTTCAGTGCGCGGAATCATGCAGTCGCGCGCTTTGATTTGGTTGAATTCTAAGGCATTTTTTAAGATGGTCATCTCGTGCTTGAGTTCTTGCTCGGGAGCAATTCGCGCATTGATTTCATCTACGTAATGTTCCAAGTCGATTTTTGAAAAGACCTTGTCGGAGCTTTTCATTTTTGATCCAGTTAACTTTAGCAACATCATGCTGGTAAGTAAAATAAATTGTGTCGGAATATAGAGCACGCAAAAGACGATCAGGAGTGGTACACTGCCCAAGCTGAGTATTCGATTGGGATTTATGGAGGCAATGGCCTTTGGGAAAAATTCTGCTCCAATTAAAACCAGCAAAGTGGAGAGAATGGTTTGCATCACCAACACAAAGATTTCACTGTGCACCCCCCAAAGCTCTTGGGTATCTCCGATCAATAAATGACCGAAGGTAATTCCATAAATCACCAAGGAAATATTATTCCCGAGGAGCATCATGGCGATCATGGTGGATTGGTTGCGGTAAAAGAAAGCATTGATTTTTCCCTTGAAACTACCTTTTTCCCGTTCTACTTCAACCCTTAATCGATTGGAAGACAAATATGCTTGTTCCATTCCGGAGAAGAATGCCGAACCGATTAAAGAAAGAATGAATAAACTAAGGTAGGTTTCCTCTCCCATTATGCTAGATCTTTACCGATGTCTCGGCGAAAGTAGGCGTTTTCGAACGTAATCTTTGTTAGGTTGTCATACGATCGATGGAGTGCCTGGTCTAAGGTTTTTCCGTAAGAAGTCACTGCCAAGACACGTCCGCCATTGGTAAGAGTTTTTGGCCCATCCGCAACGGTTCCTGCCTGAAATACCAAAGAGTCGGTCACCGAATTCAGTCCAAAGATTACTTTCCCCTTTTCATAGCTTTCAGGGTATCCACCCGAAACCATCATTACGGTTGCGGCGGCATGTTCAGTAAATTGAATATCTCGTTCCGAAAGTGTTCCCGTCCATACACCTTCTAATAAATCCAATAAATCGGATTTTATGCGCGGAATGACCACTTCCGTTTCAGGGTCTCCCATGCGGCAATTGTATTCGATAACATAGGGTTCGTTTTTCACATTGATCAAACCAAAAAATAGAAATCCTTGGTAGGCGAATCCTTCTTTGCGGATTCCTTTCATGGTTGGGATAATTACTTGGTTGAGTACTTTATCCATAAAGGCTTTGTCTGCGAAAGGTACGGGCGATACCGCTCCCATTCCTCCGGTATTAAGTCCTGTATCTTTTTCCCCAATGCGTTTGTAGTCTTTGGCCTCTGGCAAAAGCTTGAACGAAGTCCCGTCGGTTACAACGAAAACGGATAATTCGATGCCGGTTAAAAACTGCTCAATGACAACGGTTTTCCCTGCTTCGCCGAATTTTTCATCCAGAAGAATGGTGGTAAGCTCATTTTCCGCTTCTTGCAAAGAGTTTAAAATAACTACGCCTTTTCCCGCGGCCAAACCATCCGCCTTCAAAACGTACGGCGCTTTCATGGTGCGCAAAAACTCAATGCCTTCCCTAAGCTTTTCCAAGGTGAAAGTACCGTATTTGGCGGTGGGAATGCCATGCCTTTGCATGAAATCTTTGGCGAAACTCTTGCTTCCTTCTAGTGCGGCGCCTTCGCTGGAAGGACCAATTATTCCAATGTGTTTTACCGAAGGATCGGCGTTAAAAAAGTTGTAAATTCCATTGACTAAGGGTTCTTCCGGACCAACCACAATCATTTGAATGTCATGTTCCAACGCAAAAGCTTTAACTGCTTCAAAGTCCAAAGGGTTCAAAGCTACGTTTTTGCCCCATTGTTTCGTGCCTGCATTTCCTGGGGCAATGTACAAAGCATCTAAAATGGAACTTTGAGCTATTTTCCAAGCCAATGCCGATTCACGTCCGCCAGCCCCTAGTAATAATACCCTCATGCGTTCAAAGAATTCAATAAAGAGTCAAACAAAGCTTTACCGTCCATATTATGGAGGTTTTCATCGCAAGCCCTTTCAGGATGGGGCATCATCCCAAATACGTTTTTTTGCCGATTACAAATACCTGCTATATTGAAAACCGCACCATTTGGGTTGTGGTCTTCATCCACTTTTCCGTCGACACGGCTATATTGAAACAGCACTTGATCGTTGGAAAACAAATCGTTCAAAGCGGCTTTATCGGCAAAGTAACGACCCTCTCCATGGGCAATTGGTATTTTGTACACTTGCTTGAGGGTCAATTGTTGTGTTAACGGAGAATTCAAGGTTTTGGGCGTTATATAAACATTTTTACAAAGGAATTTTCGTTGTTGATTGTGCAACAAGGCTCCGGGCAACAAACCGCTCTCGGTTAAAATTTGAAACCCGTTGCAAATTCCCAATACGTATCCTCCTTTTTGAGCATGCTTAACCACCTCGTTCATGATCGGCGAAAAACGGGCGATAGCACCAGACCTTAAGTAGTCCCCGTAAGAAAAACCGCCCGGAAGTACCACCATATCGACTCCTTGAAGGTCGGTGTCTTTATGCCAAAGAGCAACGGCATGCTGACCCAGTTTTTCGCGAAGCACGTAAAGCATGTCTTGATCACAATTAGAACCGGGAAATGTCACCACACCAAACTTCATAACGCACTGTTTTATTTAATGCAAAGGTATGATTTTACTAAAACGTGACGTTAAAGAACAAGAAACTTTAGTAAATTAATAAGGATGAGTAGGTAGGCAAGGCTTTGGGCAAAATAAGAAACTTTCTTTTCAAAAAACGGAAAGGTAAAGAGTACAGCGAGCGGAAAAAAGAGGTAGGCAATACTCAACGATTGTGTGAAGTAATAGTGCAATATGCAAACCAAGAGCGATGCAGCGTAAACCCAATAAATTGCTTGAATTTCTTTTTTTTGACGGTTATTTTTTCCTGAAGAATTGATCGTAAGCCAAACAACGCTGAAGAGCGAAATGACGGCAAAGAAGATCGACAAAACAACTTGGTAGGTATTGAGGTCATAGGAGGTATTAGGATCCAAAGCGGGGAACAAGGCAAAGCGTTGATTTTGAACCACAGCGAAGGTGTACGAATAAAGCATAGGTAGTGCGGCACCCAACATAAACAAGAAAAATTCTCGAAAGATTAAGGGGCGAAAAATGAGAATCGCTGCGTAGATCAATGGAAGTATGAGCCAATTAGACGGGATGAAGGTAGCCGAAATTCCCAGAAAAAAGGTGCCGTTAAATACCGGCAGTTTACCGTCATTGTTTTGGTTGAGTTTTAAATACTGTTGGGTCATGAGTATAACGCCAAGAATCGCCAAGTGAAGGCCGTTTATGAAGAACATTTCTGGTATACTCCACATCAAAAGCAGGAAGAAAAAAGAAGGAAAATAAGTGTTCCGGTCAGCAAATTCCGCATTATTGAACCCGTAATTCAGTAAAATCGCTAAAGAAAGATTAGCTATAAATCCAGTGCATTTGGCGATTAAAACGGAGTTCAAAGAGCTTAATTCAACATTTCCCCAAGTGCCAAAGGATAAGACGGAAGGTGAATACGTTCTGCCGAATTGAAAATCAAGTCCATACATGAGACCCAAAAGAAGGGGGAGAAGGAACAAAACATAGGGACGATTATCAGCAAAAAGTTTAAGCATGGAACGAAGGTAAAAAATCTTTACTAAACCTTTAAAACTTAGTTATGCAAGGATAACCTTGTATTTTTGATATTTTATCTATATTTGACCTCTTAGAAACGTGTATTATGGCGGCAGAAAAAACGCAATATTCCGAAGCGGAATTAAAGGAATTTGAACAATTGATTCATCAAAAATTAGAAGAAGCTCGAATCGATTATAACTTATTAAAGAATTCATTGTCCCTCAGCGACAACCACGGCACCGATGATACGGGTAGAACCTTTAATATGATGGAAGACGGTTCCGATACCTTGTCTCGGGAAGAGGTTGCTCAGTTGGCTGCACGCCAAGAAAAATTCATACAAAACCTTCAAGCAGCCCTAGTTAGGATACAAAATAAGACCTACGGTGTTTGCCGTGTTTCGGGAAAATTGATCCCCAAGGAACGACTGCGTCTTGTTCCACATGCTACGATGAGTATTGATGCTAAAAACGCTCAAGGATAATTGTGAAGAAAAAATTTTGGTTTGCTGCCTTGCTCGTCTTTGCGCTTTTACTCATTGATCAATGCATAAAAATATACGTCAAAAGCAATTTGGAGCCAGGTGCCCCAAATCCACTGTTGGGTAATTGGTTTTTAATACGCTATATCGAAAATCCAGGAATGGCCTTTGGAACGACCTTGGGCGCCTCGGGCTACGCTAAAATTGCCTTAAGCATTTTTCGCCTTATCGCGATTGGTGCGATTGCAGTCTACATCGTGCGGGAAATTAAAAAAGGCCTTAAGTTCCCTGCATTAATTGCTCTCTCCATGGTCTTTGCGGGTGCTACTGGAAATTTAATAGATTCCATGTTTTACGATTTTATCTTTCCCTTCGATCCTTGCTTTCCCTACAATGAAATGAAAGGCAGTGGAGTCATTGAGAAATGCCAAGGCATCATTCCTATCGAAGTGCGAAATCACGGTTTTCTGTATGGAAATGTCGTAGACATGTTTCATTTTCAGGCTTATTGGCCCGAGTCCATGCCCTGGGTTGGGGGGAAAGAGGTGTTTCCTGCCATTTTTAATTTTGCCGATGCTTGCATAACTATTGGGATTTCTTTACTGATTTTAATCCACCGAAAAAGTATTTTTTCTTGGTCAAAAAAGCAAGAATCGGATAACAAGGCTTAGAAATTCCACTTCATGCTGCGGTCGTCCAATATAGCGAACGAAATTTTCCAATCAAAACGTAAGTTGCTTTGATTTCCATCAGAAGCACAACCGTAAACCCCAACGCGCAACCTCCTTCTGGATAATTTGAAGTTGCGTTCTAAGCCTGCCAATGCCTCGTAATGCTGGTATTTATGTTCTTGAACGTACATCGCTCCCGCTCCGAACACCAAACCAATTCGGGTTTTTTTCATAAACGGTATTTTGTTGAGCAATGCCCCGTTGTCATGGTGCACGAAATGCGCTTCATGAACCCAACTTTTGGTGGGTAATGTGGTGTCGAGGCCTTGAAAGGAATAAAGAGGGTTAGAAAACCAAATCGGATCCGAACGTCGTTGGTACCTTAAATCAGGTTCTCGTACATCTCGAGTGGTTAGAAAGGTTCCTGTAGCTATTCGATAACTGCTGTTGCCTAACAATCCTAATTTGAAGTTTTGACGCACGTCAAAACTTAGGTAGTCGTAGTCAATATCGCTTCCAAAGAGGTTCTTTACGCCTTTTTTATAGTAAGCACTGAAGGTAGGCCATGCAGAACCCAACACCACTTTGCGGTAAGGTTCACGCATGTATTTTTGTTGAGGAACGAACGATAACTCAAAGGAAACCAAACTTGCTTGGTATGGATCGAAAACCATGGCGCTATCATTCGGAATGAAATTATCCGTAATATTCAAAAACTTGAAATCCTTCAAACTCCGGCGTTCTGCAAAATTCAAATCGGCACCAACGTATAAGCCATTAAGTACTTCATAGTTGATTCCTGCCCTGAAGGAGGTAGCTTCAATGAAGTTGTTTCTTCGGTAAATCTGGGTAATGGCATCAAATCCTCGGATCACGTCGAACTCGTGGCTGATGGAAGCCGTTACATCCCCTTGATGAAAAGGATCAAAGCGGTAACGGTTCCAAACGACTCCTTTGGGGTCTTTGTTTAAAAATCCAATGGAGGATCGCACGTAAAAATCATAGGTCCGTTGGTTCTCCCATTTTTTGAAATATCCAAAATTGGGGGCAATGCGTGGTCCACCAATCCCAATGGGTTGCACAAATTCGGCAATAGAACCAAAAGAAAACTGCTGTTTCTTGGCCCGGTTTCGATGTTCTACCCCAAACCATAGTACCTTAAGCGCGGTTATTTTATTGAAGACGGCATCCACAGAGTCCAAGTATTCTTTTTTATTATGAGCCTCTTCAATGCTGTCTTTTAAAAAGATAAACCTTCGTTCTTCTTCGCTTAGCCCAACACCACGCTGGGTGTTCCAATAGGAACTGTCTTTTTCATAGGCACTCTGCTCGGTTACCGCCAATTCTGTAGAAAAGTGTTTTGGTGAAAAATGGGGCTTGAAATTGTAATTCGTGAACAGGGCCACGGTTGAGGCATTGGACGTTTCATTTTTATATTTCACTCCATAAGTTAGGGTTTGCTTGGTCAATACACATAAACTATCACCCGGGTGGGAAAATTCTTGATCCACGGTAAAACGATCGTAGATTAACAAATTGCCTTTGTTCATGGTTAAGGACAGTTTTTGAACCATCCACAAGGTGTCGATAACCCAGATATACCCCTCTAAAGTTGTTGTTGCAGAGTTGCGTGGTATGATTTTAATGCGGGAAATCATCTTTCCATCTTCTTCGTATTTCTCTTCGAGACGGTATTTATAGGATAAAATTCCAGGGATAGAAATAGGAGAGCTTACCGGTGTTTGGTGTAAATCGTCCAGGTGGAGCAAGTTTTCAAAAAAGTTAAAATTGCTTTTTACGGTAGTGGTATAATATAAATTTCTGGCGTTTCCATGAACATCGTAGGCGTTGCGTATTTCTTTCACTTTGTTGGGGGGCGCATAGGCTCGATTTAATTGCACTTCTGCCAAGTTCATTCCATTGACTAGGGTGTCTTTTTCCTTTCCAAAATCAGGGGTGTCCTCGGATTCTGGTTTCTTGTCCACCTGCTTAAAATCGATTTGTTCTACCGCCTTAATATAGACGTCTACGGTATGCGGCAAATTCCATGGATTTATGCTGTCACGTTTATTGACCACTTTTACCATAATTTCCCTTCCAGGATTTGATTTTTTCGTGGTTACCACAATATCGTCCATATTTTTAATGTTGGATGTGTACAATTGAAAATTCTTTTGTACGTCAAAATCCGACATTCCTAAGTAGTATTCTCGGTCTTCATAGCCCGTTGCATTCAATACTAAGTAATATTCTCCGGGCATCAACCCCATTTCGAAATAGCCTTTTACGTCGCTCACCGTCCGCTGTGCAGGATCGTTTTTCACATAAATTTTGGCATAGGGAATGGGATTATTTTTCTCGTCCAACACCGTTCCTTTAAGAAATCTCTGTCCAAAAACCAGAGTTAAAGGGATACAGAACAATAAAATTAGGAGGAGAAACCGCACGTTCCTTAAACAGATGAAGGGGTTGTTTTGTTACAAAGAATCTTGTTTTTCTTGCTGCTCCTTCAGGTACGCCAAGTGTTTTTCCATACGTTTCATCATCCATTTCTTCATGAAAAACATGACCAAGGCAACGAGTGAAAACACGTAATAGGGGGCCCATTTTTCAAAACCTTGATCGATGGAGTTGTAGGTAACGATCACGAAGCTGACCACCGAAGCGACCAGCCAAAAATACGTCATAATGGTATTGTAGGTTTTCATAGTGATTTAATTTATTTCTTGTTCTTTTTCTAGTTCAATGCTGCCTTCTGGCTTGAGAATTTTATACCAGCTGAAATCTTGTTTCGCTTCTATGCCTTTGCCTTTGAAATGGGCTTTTTCTGAGTGCACAAATACAGGGCTTTCTGTTCGTATCATGCTGTCTTTTTTCGTCCATATCAGCCGATCGGTTTTTAAGGTTTGTTTTTTCTGATAATGATAAAATCGAACAGAATCCTCTACCAGCATTTCTTGGGTGGTATGGTTAATAAAACCGTATTTAGCACTGAGCGTAGATATTATTTCTCCCTTCGGAGAATAGAAGTTCACACGGAGGCTATCCCTGAGGTATGTCTTATATTCGGGGTCCCTATAACTTTCAGAATATGCCGCATAAACTGAAACACGTGCAATACCCGAATCGCTGTGCACGAGGGTAAAGTTGACCATTGACTCGACGGGTGTTTTAGGATTAAAACTCATTCGTTCCACATCATCCAACTTATTAGAACAAGCATACATGCAGGTAAAAGTTACGATTAATGGCCAATATGCCGTTTTCATTAGTCCATTTTACGTTTGCGGAACCAACGCTCAAATCCTGCAGGGGCCAAAACAGCACCGAGTTGCACAGCAACAAACGTCTCTTGGAGCGCTCCAGGAGTAAAAGTGCCACGTTGTCCAACAACGCACGACAAATTAATCGAGGAAAGGGATTGTTGCGACAAAACGGGAATCCCGAGTCCGAACGTGATTCCTTGGGCCTTGAATCCATTGCCGAAAGCATCGGAATAAGGTAGTTGTCCGTAAAACGCACCGAACCGATAACTGAATTTATCCAATAAGCCCAAGGTGGCGATATTTTCGTAGAGAAAACGCTCCGGACGAAATTCTACCCCAAAACTGTACAGGTTGGTGGAACGGTAGGTTAGGCCGATGGAGTCATATGCACTCCCAACGAAAGAATACCCGTGGGCGTTTTGTTGGCTATATTGTAAGGCTAGGTTTAATTGTGGGTGTTTGGTTTGGTTTTTTCGTGATCGTTCCTTTAGGTTAATTTGATGCGCCATTCCAAGGGCGATGCGCTGCCCTTGCAACACTTTT
>Ga0209770_10000545_pt1 | contig 20649 bp, 24 predicted proteins | sample LauGreSu1BDMLBDD_2_FD_187572 | JGI IMG/M metagenome (GOLD analysis project Ga0209770, IMG submission 187572) | Freshwater lake microbial communities from Lake Michigan, USA - Su13.BD.MLB.DD (SPAdes) (version 2) | ecosystem: Environmental > Aquatic > Freshwater > Lake | place: Lake Michigan, USA...
GACTCTTGCGTATCTATTAACTGTGCTGCATTACGGATCGCGCCACCGGTTCCAAGTGGCTCTTTTTCAACCGCATACTTAATGCTCATCCCCCACTGTGATCCATCTCCGAAGTACGGGGTAAAAACATCTGAAAGATAAGAGGTTGCTAAGACAATTTGGGTGATTCCGGCCTTTTTAGCCATCATTAATTGATGCTCAGTAACAGGAATTCCTGCGACTGTAAGCATTGGCTTGGGGGTATTGCGAGTTAATGGCATTAAACGTGTACCAAAGCCACCTACTAACAAGATTGCTACAGCCACTTTTACGCCTTCAAACGTTGAACTGCATCTGCAATATGGGCATCAGAGGCTGTCATTGCGATGCGAATATGATTCTTTCCCATGTGGCCGTAAAAGCTGCCAGGGGTCGCAAGGATTCCACGCTCTGCCAGCCACGCAACACTTGTCCACGCATCTTCATTGCGAGTGCACCACAGATATAACCCTGAATCACTGAACTCAACTGAAAATCCCGCCGCCTCAAGTGCAGGACGCATCGCATCTTTTCGTGCGTTATAGCGAGCGCGTTGTTCTGCAACATGAAGATCATCTGACAGTGCAACTGTCATCGCCTTCTGCACCGGTAGCGGAACCATCATTCCGCCATGCTTTCGAATCTCACGGATCTGTGCGATCAAAGCGCTGTCGCCAACCATGAAAGCTGCACGATAGCCAGCCATAGATGATCGCTTTGATAATGAATGTACCGCCAGAATATTGGTGTTGTCTCCACCTGTTTGCGATAAAACAGATACTGAATGTGCGGTGTGATCAAATTCGAGATAACACTCATCAGAGATCAAAATTGAATTATTTTTACGAGACCAATCTATGCAGGCTTTAATCTCATCGATGCTATGCACTCGCCCAGTTGGATTTGAGGGAGAGTTAAGCCAGGCTAAATCTGCAGCGGGCCAACCGTTTGCATCAATTGCAACTGGCACAGATTCTGCACCGGCTAATACCGCTCCCACGTGATATGTCGGATATGCAATCTCTGGAATCAACACTGTGCTTGATTCAAGATAGGTAGGAAGCCAGGCAACTAACTCTTTGGAGCCAATCAAGGGAAGGACATCAAACTCGCCCGTTGCACCTAAACGATCAATCGCCCATTTTTTAATCGCTGCGCGAAGTTCTGCCGTCCCAGCGGTGACGGGATAACTTGGAGAGTTTGAGGCATCGCGAAATGCTTGTTGAATAAATTCAGGGGTTGGATCTACAGGAGTTCCTTGCGAGAGATCAATAATCCCCTGCGGGTGGGAACGAGCCTTCTCACCGTATGGCGCTAACGCATCCCACGGAAAATCTGGGAGCTGGGCACGCAATGGTTACTCGCTCTTTGGTGGTCGCGCTGCGATTGAAGCGTGATCTGTTCCAGTTGGGCCAACCTTGCTAGCTCCACCTGGTGAACCGATTTCAATAAAGAACTCTGTGTTGACCTTGCCAAACTCTTTCCACTGACCAGGAACATCATCTTCGTAATAAATAGCTTCTACTGGACAGACCGGCTCACATGCGCCGCAATCCACACACTCATCAGGCTGGATGTACAGCATGCGATCGCCTTCGTAAATGCAATCAACCGGGCACTCTTCGATGCAGGACTTATCTTTTACATCGATGCATGGGTCTGCAATCACATAGGTCACGGGCGGCCTCCAAAGTGTTGGGCAAAGTATCTGGCCGAATTCTAATGGCAACTCTCGCTAGTGCGCGATATTTACCGCTGGTTGATACGGAAAGGTGGGCTTATCGTTGTCTCATGCCAACAGAGCTCGAGACACAATTCACCGAACTCATCGGCTCACGGGTCAGCATCAGACTCCATGATCCTGAAGGCGGCTTTCGTGACATTCTGGGGCATCTACTGACCCCGTACACATTGCGCAATAAGCGTGGGGAGATAATCGAATTCTCTCATAGTGAGATTTTTGTCTGGAAGCGGGTGATTGAAAAGGTATGAAGTTATACGACACGCAATCACGACAACTCAAAGAGATTGATGTAACTCGCAAGCAACTTCAAATGTACTGCTGCGGCCCAACTGTCTACCGGGATGCTCATGTTGGAAATCTTCGAACCTTTCTACTCTCAGATTTAATTGCACGTGTTGTTCAACTCAATGGTTCGCATCCATACTTGATTCAAAACATTACCGATGTTGGACATATGTCTGAAGATTTCGTCAATGATGACAAGATGCTCACTCAAGCTAAGTTAGAAAAGATTGACCCCTTTGAGATCGCTCGAAAGTATGAAGCGAAGTTTCATCAAGATTTAGCAGATCTCAATATTGTGCCGGCCGCAGGTTATCCGCGAGCAAGTGAAAGCATTGATTTGATGTTGACCCTGATTGGAAAGTTGATCCATGCTGATTTTGCATATGTCGGTTCCGATTCTTCTGTGTATTTCAGCGCTCAGAAGTTTGCAAGCTACGGTGCAATCAGTGGAAATAAACTTGACTCGTTGAAGCCAGGTCATCGTTATGAATACTCCGAAGATGGGGCGAAGAGATTTCACGCCGATTGGGCGTTGTGGAAAGCTGCCGGCGATCGCACTGAAATGGTGTGGGAATCTCCGTGGGGTAAGGGATTTCCGGGTTGGCATATCGAGTGTTCAGCGATGTCCTTAGAGTTACTGGATGGACACGTAGATATCCATGTAGGCGGAATCGATCTTCGTTTTCCTCATCATGAAAATGAGCGAGCACAGTCCAATGCGCTGATTAATACTGAGGCGGTAGATCTCTGGGTACATGGCGAGCACCTACTTTTTGAAGGTAAGAAGATGTCAAAAAGTTCTGGGAATGTTGTTCTATTAAAGGATGTCATCGAGCGTGGAATTGATCCTCTCGCTATTCGTCTCTGTTTCCTGGAAAACAAATATCGCTCTCAAATGGATCTGACCTGGAGCTCAATTGAAGCTGCACACGAGACCTTAAAACGTTGGCGCATGAAGATGTCTCAATGGGGCTCTGAGAAATCAATCCAGATTGATCCCGAGATTGAATCAGCTTTTAACACCGATCTTGATACCCCAGGTGTCATCATGCGATTGCGTGAAATTGAAAAATCAAATTCTGACGATAAGGCTTCGATTTTTCGCTATGCAGATCAAGTTCTAGGACTTGATTTAGATCGCCCACTTGAAGCCAAGGTTCTGACACCTCAAATGAAGACGCTACTGGATGAGCGAGCTCTTGCCCGAACCGAGAAGCGGTGGGCAGATAGTGATCGATTACGAGTTGAGTTAGAAAATCTCGGGTTGGACATTAAAGATACGCCTGAAGGTCAAAGCTGGAGTTAAAGCGGAGTAATAATTGCGATAACGATTGCAATAAATCCAAAATTGATAAGTGAAACGCCAATGGTGTCACCTTGAACAAGGTATTCATCATTGAGTCCAGGGAACCCGGCACGCAGTACAACTAACGCCCAAGCAATCGCTGCAATGAATTTATAGGCGCGCTTTCCCCACAATCTTCCAGTAGCCCAGATGCCCATTCCTGTTGCTACCAGAGAAATAACGAGTCCTACAGGTGGATAAAAGCTATGAATGAAGATTGAGCTTGCGCCAAGTGCTGCGCCAAATAAAAGTGAGTAGATACCTTTCATTACAGCGTTATTCCAGAGGTTAAATCTGTTTCTCGGCCATGTGAATCAAAGGGTTCACTCTTAACCCCTTTTACTAGCGTGTAGTACTCATCGCCCCAAATCTGTAACCCTAAATTATTGGAAAGTGCGAAGAATGGACCATCTAATGAAATCTGAGTCTCGTGAGCTTTCATGGCAGCCATCTTTGCATCCACATAATCAACGCCATTAATCAAAGTTGTAACAAACTCATCATCTTTTGCAAATGGAAGATCATCAACGCTTTCGGCACCAAAGAAATCTGAACCAATCTCTTTCATCTTTGCCATACCTTCGGCCAAAACTGATTTAGGCATGGTGTTCCAATAAATCTTTTGGATCTGCCATGTAGATAACTCTGAGGCTCTCATAGCGACACGATGTGCCTGAATGTGATCGGGATGACCGTAGCCGCCGATTTCATCATAAGTAATCAAAATGTGTGGCTTAACTTCATCAATGATTTCAACCAATATTTGTGCCGCTGCATCAACATCTGCTTGCCAGAAAACATCTGGACGATTGTTTGGCTCAGTTCCCATCATTCCGCTATCGCGGAACTTTACTGATGGTGCACCCAGAAAACGATAATCAGAAATTCCCAAAGCCTTCATTGCATCAGCTAATTCAGTTTCTCGATGTGTCCCTAATTGATCCTTTTCACTACTTGCCAAATGCGAAAGGGATGGAACCAAAACTTCGCCTTCTTCTCCACGAGTGCAGGTCACAAGCGTGACATGTGCCCCACGATCTGCGTACAAAGCCATTGTTGCCCCGTTATTGATGGTTTCATCATCAGGATGTGCATGTACGAGCAGGATGCGGAAGCCTTCATAAGAGCGGTTCATGTTTGGTAATTCTGCCGTACGATTAGACCAATGAGTAACGTAGACACATCCAACAAGGCTCGCTTGCCTCGCGATGAGCGCCGAGCATTGCTGCTATCGGCTGCACTCGAAGTATTCACCGCAGCTGGCTATCACTCTGCAGCGATGGATGAGATTGCAGATCGTGCAAATGTCTCAAAGCCTGTTTTGTATCAGCACTTTCCTTCAAAGCTTGAACTGTACCTAGCTGTTTTGGATTTACATATTGACTCATTGGTTTTTGAAATTCAAAAGGCGATCGCATCGACTCCGGACAATAAAGATCGAGTACATGCAACAGTTGATGCTTACTTTGCATTCATTGAAAAGGAAGGCGAAGCCTTCCGCCTGCTCTTCGAGAGCGATATGAGCGTTGAACCACAGGTTCGGGAGCGTTTAAATCGAATGACATACGACTGTGCAGCTGCCGCAAGTGCGGTTATTGCAATAGATACTGGCCTACCAAAAGAGGCATCAATGCTTTTGGGTGTTGGAATGATTGGTTATGCGCAAGTAACTGCTCGTCACTGGCTCGAACGAGATAGCAAGTTGACTCGACAGGATGCTGTGGAATTAGTTCACAACCTCATGTGGCGAGGCATTTCAGGTTTTCCGCGCAATTAATATCGTTAGGATTAAATAAACATGTCACCAACCTTTGCAGAGTTGCCCCTGCGCAGCCAAACAATTGAAGCGCTACATGCTCACGGCTTTTTAGCACCATTTGCCATTCAAGAGATGGTTCTACCAATTGCACTTGCCGATGGCGATGTTATTGGTCAAGCCAAGACTGGTACTGGAAAAACTCTTGCTTTTGGAATTCCTGTTATCGAAAGAGTCATTGCACCCAATGATGCCGAGTGGGCAGATTTTGCTACTAAAGGAATGCCACAAGTATTAATCGTTGTTCCTACACGCGAACTATGTACGCAGGTAACTCGCGATATTGAAGAGCTTGCCTCTAACCGAGGAATTCGCACCCTTGCTGTTTATGGTGGACGCGCATTTGAACCTCAAATTGAAGCTTTACATGCAGGAGTAGAGATAGTTGTTGGAACTCCTGGTCGTTTGCTCGATCTTTCACGACAGGGTCAGCTCAAGCTCAAAGAGGTATCCCGCTTGGTTTTAGATGAAGCCGATGAGATGTTGGATCTTGGCTTCTTGCCAGATGTAGAAAAGATTTTGTCTAGCACTCCTAACCGTGCCCAAACTATGTTGTTTTCAGCAACAATGCCTGGAGACATCATCGCCCTTGCTCGTCGTTTCATGAACCAGCCAATTCATATTCGCACGCAAGACAGCGAAGATGAAGGTTCTGTTGTTACACGAATCAAGCAGCATGTTTTACGTGCACACGCATTAGATAAGATTGAAATGCTTGCCCGAATTTTGCAAGCCGATGGTCGTGGACCAACTATGGTCTTCTGCCGCACAAAGCGCACCGCACAAAAGACAGCTGAAGATTTAATCGAAAGAGGGTTCAAAGCTGCCCCGATCCATGGTGATCTTGGTCAAGGTGCACGCGAAAAAGCTTTAAGCGATTTCAAGGCTGGAAAATCAGATGTTCTTGTTGCTACCGATGTCGCAGCTCGCGGAATTGATATTGATGGAATTACTCACGTTATTAATTATCAATGCCCTGAAGATGAGAAGACTTATGTACACCGTGTAGGTCGTACTGCTCGTGCCGGTGCACATGGAATTGCAGTCACTTTTGTTGATTGGGATGAGCTTGCACGTTGGAAGATGATTGATCAGGCGTTAGAACTTGGTCTTGGTGAGCCGGAAGAGACTTACTCTTCTTCGGAGCATCTCTATGAAATGCTGAGTATTCCTGCTGGTTCAACCGGTCGCATTGTTAAGGCAAAGCCCGTTGCTAAGGTTGAGAGCAAAGAACAACGTCCGGCTAAAGCAAAGCAGGATGCGCCAAAGCCACGCACCGAGCGCACACGTACTCGTACTAAAAAGTTTAAAGAGAGTTAAGCAGCGACAAAGACGCGAATCGCATCTACAAGCATTTGTACTGCGATAGCTGCCAGCAAGAGACCCGCAATTCGGGCGACCAGGGTTACTCCTGACTCCTTAATGACATTCAAAATAGTTGTTGAGGCCATTAACGCGATCGCAATCGCAATATGAACCGCTACAACAGCTGCTGTTAAACCCAAAGCCATCGCAGTTGTATCCACCTGCTGAACGAAAATCATCGTTGCAACAATTGCGCCGGGACCGGCCAAAATCGGTGTTCCCAGTGGAACCAATGCGATGTTGGAATCTCCGTCATCCCCATGCTTCTTTGCATTTCCAGTTAACAGTTCAAGGGCAACCAATAACAAGAGCAATGCACCTGCAGCTTGCAGAGCTTCCATTGAAATGTTGAGGTAGTTCAAAATTGCCCGACCAAATAGGGCGAAGATGGAGATAACAAGCAACGAGACACCCGCAGCTTGTACCGCCAAGATTCTGCGAACCTTTGGGGACTTGTCTGCAACCAATCCCAAGAAAATTGGAGTTGCACCAGGTGGATCCATAATCACAAAGAGTGTGACAAAAGATTGAACTGCAAAAGTAATAGCGCTGATATCTTTCACGCTGAAACCACCCTTCGAGCATTGGCTTGAGTCTCTAACTTCTCCCATTGTTCCCTATGGGTATGGTTTTCTGCTAATGAATTTAGTTTCCCTGTTCCGTGATAATCGCTACTTCCAGTTATAACTAGATCTAATTCCTTAGCAATACTTCGCAACATCGCTCTTTCATCAGGATTTTGATCGCGATGGTCAACTTCTATGCCATTTAAACCAGCTGCGACTAACTCTGAAAAATCCTCAGCTTTCAGGATTTGACCACGATGAGACGCAAAAGGATGTGCAATTACCGCAACTCCCCCAGCTCTGCGAATTAAAGCTATCGCCTCAGCTGGTGTGGGAGCGGCATGAGAAACATAAAAACGTGATTCGTTATGTAGTAAATCTACAAAGGCCTCATCACGTGATTTAACGATCTTCTTTGCAACCAGTGCATCTGCAAGGTGCGGTCTACCCATAGTTGCACCCGTTGGCATTGCTTGCTCAACATCAGCCATAGAAATATCCATGCCTTCTGCACGCATTTTCTCAATCATTTTGCGCATGCGCGGTAGGCGTCCATCACGAGTTTCCTCTAAAACCTGTTGCATCTCTGCGTGCTCTGGATCAAAGAGCAGCCCCAACATGTGAACGCTGATGCCATCTCTCGTTAAGCAGGATATTTCAGAGCCCAGCGCTAACTTAAGAGAACCACGCAAAGTTTCAGTGGCCTCTTTCCAACCAGATGTTGTGTCGTGATCGGAAATTCCTAAAACCTCTAAGCCCTGAACAATCGCTTTATTAACAAGCTCGCGAGGAGAATCTGTTCCATCACTGCAATTAGTGTGGGTGTGCAGATCAATCATTGCTGCCGCCACGAGTTCTGGTCACAACTAAGACACATCCAAAGAGAATCAAGGCAATTCCAGGAATGATTCCTAACGGTGGAGTTTGATCCAGCCACCACGCTGCAAGTACCGCGCTGACAGGTACCTCAAAAAATACAATCAGCGAAACAATCGCTGGTGACACCCGCTTGAGCGCTGAGTTAAACATTGTGTGACCAAGCAACTGCGCACCAAGAATTAGACCTAACAGTATGAGCCACTCTTTTTGTTCAAAAGCAAAGATTTCATTTCCTGCTAGCAATGCCATAGGTAGCGCGGTAATGGAACAAACAAAGTAGCAAACCGTTGTATAGGTGCTTGTCTCTAAGGTGCGTTGTGCCTTTGAACCAGCCATCATGTAAGCAGCGGCTAGCGCAGCTGATATCAATGCCGCTATGTCACCTAAGAAGGATCTAAAGGAAATTGTCAGATCCACGCCAGAAACTAAAACGACTCCTACAAAGCTAACAATCATTCCTAGCCATGCTTTTGATGGAATATCTCCACCGCTAAACTTTACAAATAACGCTGCAAATATTGGCTGCAATGCAACGAGTGCTGTTCCTGCGGCAACTGTTGTCATTCTCATCGCTAAAAAGAAGCCGATGAAGTGCAGAGCTAGTAGTACTCCAGCAAATACAGCCCACTTAATTCCTGCACGATCACGTGAATGACGAAGTGCGAAGGGCAGCGTCATTAAGGATCCGCCGAGATTTCTCCAGAAAATTAGAGTTAGGACCGGCATTGCACTCATTGCAATTAATGGTCCGGATGTACCGATTCCAATGATTCCGAGACCTAATCGGATCAGATCTGGTTTTGCAGGGATCGCCGTGTGGTCATTAATGCGTTCGCCTGAAGTCATAAGAGAAAGGTACCCTTATCCCATGAGCGGCAATCTCCTAAACCGAGTATTTCTCGCCCGTCTTGCAGGCACCGCGGTCTTTGACCCCAATGGTGATCCAGTAGGAAAGGTGCGAGATGCTGTCGCGACCCTGCGTTCAAATAATCAGCAACCTCGAATCCTTGGATTAGTTGTCGAAGTTCCTTTGCGTCGTCGAGTCTTTGTTCCTATCACTCGAGTTACATCGATTGAAAGTGGAGCGGTCGTCATTACAGGTCTACTGAATATGCGTCGTTTTGATACTCGCCCTGGTGAGGTTTTAGTTTTAGGCGAAATGCTAGATCGATCAATTACTTTGCTAGAAAGCTCTGAAGAGGTTGTTGTTGAAGATATGGGCATGGAGCAAAATCGAAATGGTGATTGGCTAATTGCAAAGGTTCACATCATGCGAAAGGGTCGAGGCTTACGTCGCAAAGGCGCAACTTCTACCGTTGCGTGGGAAGAGGTTGTTGGTTTTGCAAACACTGAACAAAATCAAGGTGTAGCAAACCTGCTATCAACCCTTGCTAATTTGCGTGCTGCAGATCTTGCCGCAGTGCTTCAGGATCTTGCGCCAAAGCGCCGTATTGAAGTAGCAAGCGCACTTGAAGATGAGCGTCTTGCAGATGTGCTTGAAGAAATGGATGAGGACAATCGCGTTGCACTTCTTGCAGAGCTGGAAGGAGAGCGTGCTGCTGATGTTCTAGGTGAGATGGATCCTGATGATGCTGCAGACTTACTGCGCGAGGTTGGAGAAGAACGTGCAAATGCTCTTTTGGATCTGATGGAACCAGAAGATGCTGAGGATGTCTTACGTTTGATGACATACGAGGATTATTCAGCCGGCGGAATGATGACCACTGAGCCAATTGTGCTCACCGCAGATTCCACCGTTGCAGATGCACTTGCCGCTGTTCGCCAAAAAGAGATTTCTCCTGCACTTGCATCACAGATTTACATCTGTCGCCAACCAGTAGAAACTCCAACGGGGCGATTTATCGGTGTTGTGCATTATCAACGTTTGCTGCGGGAACCACCTTCAACTCTGCTTGGTTCGATTGTGGACACTGATTCCAAGGCCACAAACCCTGATGCAACTTTGCACGAGGTTTCCTCGCATTTAGCTAGCTACAACATGCTTTCACTGCCTGTTGTTGATGCCAATGAGCGTTTACTAGGCGCTGTAACGGTGGACGATGTGCTCGATCACTTGTTGCCTGAAAACTGGCGTCATGATCACCGTGAGAATTCACCAGTTTCATTTGAGTCGGAAAGTATTTAAGGGGGCGAAGATGGCACGTAACTATGGCTTAGACACTCCTCGCGAGACCCGCCGATCACTTCGTCCAAATTATGATCCTGAAGCATTTGGTCGTATGTCTGAACGCTTTGCACGCTTCTTAGGAACTGCGCGCTTTCTTGTATACATGACAATCTTTATTGCATTTTGGGTTATTTGGAACTTCGCAGCACCTGCTGATTTACGTTTTGATGATTACCCATTTATCTTCTTGACCTTGATTCTTTCTATGCAAGCATCTTATGCAGCGCCATTGATTCTGCTTGCACAAAATCGTCAAGCAGACCGTGATCGTATTCAGCTCAACGAAGACCGTGCACAAAATGAACGTTCCATTGCAGATACCGAGTACTTAACCCGTGAACTTGCAGCGTTACGTAACTCGCTCGGTGAGGTTGCAACACGTGATTTTGTACGAAGTGAACTTGCTGATCTTGTTGAGGAGTTAGCCAAAGAGCTACGTCGAGACACCCAATCGGACTCCGAGTAAAGATTTACTTCGCTTCATCAGCTTTTCTGCAACCTCTGTAATCGCTATCGCGGCTGCAGATGTTGGATCGGCATCCACAATCGGAGCACCATCATCTCCACCAGTGCGCAATGCTGGGCTAAATGGAATCTTTCCAAGAAGTGGAACATCGCTACCAACAAGTTGCGATAATCGGCGTGAGGTTTCTTCTCCCCCACCTTCGCCAAACAATGAGATTGTTTCGCTACAGGTTGGACAAGGAAATGCCGACATGTTTTCAATAACACCGATGACATGTTGATGAATTTGATGGGCGATTCGTCCTGCGCGCTCTGCAACTTCAGCTGCTGCAACTTGGGGGGTAGTAACGACGACAATTTCAGAGGTAGGAATTAACTGTCCCAAGGAGATCGCAAGATCTCCTGTACCGGGTGGAAGATCGATCAGCAAAACATCTAAATCGCCCCAGTAAGCATCTGATAACAACTGTTCTAACACTCTATGAAGAAGTGGCCCTCTATATGCGACCGGGTCGGATCGTTCAGGCTTAAACATCTCCATGGAAACTGTTTTAACACCATATGACTCGAGTGGAATAAACATCTGATCGATTGCCGTTGGACGCTGGCCCATTAAACCCATTAAACGTGGAATTGAGTGGCCATATACATCTGCATCCAGGATTCCAACGCTTAAACCATTTTTAGCGATCGCAACGGCAAGGTTTGCGGTAACTGAGGATTTTCCTACTCCACCTTTTCCCGATGCGATACCAATGACACGGGTTAATGAGTCAGGCTGCGCAAAGGGAATGAACTTTTCGCGACCTCCGCGAACAACCTTTTTTACAAAGTTACGTTGCTCCTCATTCATAACGCCAAAGACAAGATCTACCTCTTTAACACCTTCAACATTTGTTACCGCAGTCGTGATGTCTGTGCGTAAGCGATCCTGCATGGGACATGCTGCAATTGTTAACAAAACCTTTAAAGCGATGGAGCCCTGGTTTTCAGATAAATCCTCAATCATTCCAAGTTCTGTAATGGGATGACGTAACTCTGGATCATTTACCTTCGAAAGAGCATCTGTAACTTGTTCTAGTAGGTTCATAGAAGATCTGGGTCAATCTTTGCAGCTGGTCTATTTACCTTAGCTTTTGGTGTTTCTTCATCCAAAAGATCGGAGAGCTGCTTCTTTACAAAGGTTTTTGGATTGAGATCTTTTGGTTGTAGATCTTCAAATCCAGGTCCTAGGTTTTCGCGAAGTTCAGCGGTTGCCTTTGTTGCTAAACCACGTGCCTTCTTGACCCACTGCGCTGCCTCGACAGCGATCTTTGGTAAACGTTCTGGGCCAACTAAGAGCATCGCAAGAATTGCAAGACCCAAGAGTTCGCCTGCACCAAGGTCAAAGAACATTGCTTCAGCCTACGCCAATTACTTCTTTGCCGCGATCAGTGTCAATGTGACCGATTTTTCGCTGCCATCACGTTTGTAGGTGAGTTTTACTACATCGCCAACATTCTTAGATCGAACCGCAACGATTAACTCTTCAGGGCCGTTGATCGGCTGTCCATCAAGTGCGATGACGATATCTCCCCCGCGTAACCCAGCCTTTTGTGCTGGACTGCCCGCCAGAATTCCACGGCCAGAGGTCGCAACTTGTGCACCTTCTCCGGCGTAATTCATATCAAGGGATATTCCGATAACAGGGTATGTAGCAACGCCATTTTTAATCAGTTGATCTGCGGTCTTTCGCGCTTGATTAATTGGAATAGCAAAGCCAAGTCCGATCGAACCTGTTTGTAAATCAGAGCCAAGTGAAGCAATCGCAGAGTTCACGCCGATTACCGCACCTGTTGAATCAACAAGTGGGCCACCTGAGTTACCTGGATTAATCGCTGCATCTGTTTGCAACGCATTTATAAATGAGCTTTCATTACTTGAATCTCCAGCGGTTACTGGACGATTCTTGGCACTGATAATTCCAGTTGTAACTGTTCCAGATAATCCAAGTGGTGAACCGATGGCAATAACTGAATCGCCAACAGCTACTTGATCGCTATCGCCAAATTGCAGCGCCTTTAAACCTGAGGCTGCGATCTTTAAAACCGCTAAATCATATGATGCATCTCGACCAACAACCTTTGCGGTAAAGATGCGACCATCATTGAGCTTTACTTGAATTCTTCCACCGGTTTGAGCAGCTGAACTAATAACATGGTTGTTAGTCAAAATGTATCCATCGCTATCGATGAAGAATCCAGATCCTGTTCCACCACCAGTCAATGAACGTGTTTGGATAGAAACTACAGAAGGCAAAACACGTTGCGCAGTTCCTGCAACTGAGTCTGGTGCCCGTTCGATTGTGCTTGTTGAAGATACAAGGTTGACGCGATTAAAGATTGAGGCACCTGATGCGTTGACTCCCAAAATTCCGCCCGCAGCGCCAGCTAAAACCGCGATCAGTGCAACGCTTCCTTTGGAGGTTTTTGATGCACTACTTGCTTCCCACCAAGGCGCGCTTACAGGGGCGGATTTTTTACGAGGAAAGATCATGGCTGTATCTTGCTATAACTTCGTTGCAATCAATAAACCATCACCGACTGGGATCAATGAACTCACCCAATGGTCTGTGTCATTCTTAATGATTTTCCCAGCATCACGAAGTGCAACGGTACGTGGATCACGCTGGGCGGCATCGCACACCTTGCCTCCGCCGTAATAGTTATCAATCACTAACGCTCCGCCACTTCGCAAAATGCGGTGTGCTTCATTAATGACATAACTCAGATCTTCCGGGTTATGACGCAAAACCACTAAATCGTAAGCGCGATCTGTCAGCTTTGAGATCACATCGAGAACAGAGTTAGTAATGAGGCGATATCTACTTTGAGCGATGTCCGCCTCTGAAAATGCAAGTTTTGCAATTTGAGAATGTTCCATCTCATCATCAATTGAGGTCAGCGTTCCGCTAGGCAACATTCCATCAAATAACCACAAGCTGCCAACTCCTGAACCAGTGCCTACTTCAACTACTGATTGCGCCTTTAGGGTTGATGCTAAATATCTAAGGAAAGCACCAGCACCTGGAGTTGTATCTACAGTGCCTAGCTCGACACCACGTGCACGAGCTTGAGATTTAAAGTAATCCTCAGCGATGAAATTTTCAGCAAAGGTATGTGGATCTACTCTCATGATAGCGAGGTAATCCATTCTGTAAGAAGGCGTACTCCAAACCCGGTACCACCCTTTGAATTTTCACCTGCATCAACTTCGCTACGAGCAGTTCCTGCAATATCTAAGTGAACCCAGCGTCGAGTTGAAGTGAAGTTTTCTAAAAATAGCGCCGCTGTTACAGAGCCTGCTGAGAACTTTCCTTTATCAGCTGTGTGGTTGAAATCTGCAATGTCACTTCGCAACGCTTCTTTGTAATCATCAACTAATGGCATGTGCCAAACGCGATCACCTGTTGCCTCGCCTGCCTTTGATAGCTGCGCTGCTAGTGCGTTATCACGTGTGTACATCGCTGCATATTGACGACCTAAACCAAGGGTTGCCGCACCTGTCAGAGTTGCAATATCAACTAAATAATCTGGATCTAGATGAGCATCTGCATATGCCAAACCATCGGCCAAAACTAAACGACCTTCAGCATCGGTGTTAATAACTTCAACTGTTGTTCCACCGTAATGCTTAATCACATCGCTGGGACGTTGGGCGGTTGCAGAAATAGCGTTTTCAGCCATCATCATGAGCGCTGTTACGCGCACATTTGGCTGTAATTGTTCTAGGGCGGTCAAAGTTCCAAGAATTGCTGCAGCGCCAGCCATATCGCTCTTCATCGCCATCATGGTGTCGTATGGGCGCTTGAGAGAAACTCCACCTGTATCAAAGGTAATTCCCTTACCCACTAAAACAATGTGTGGCAGCGCTTTTGCAGATTTCTTCTTTGATTTAGGTTGGTAAGAAACTTGAATCATACGTGGACCAGGCTTTGGAGATGAACCACCAACAGCTCTTAGGCCACCAAACTCTTTCAGTGCAGCTCCTGCAAAGATTTCTACCGAAAGCCCGGTGCCCTTTGCAAACTCTTCAGCTTGCTTACCCATCCATGCTGGTGTCTTGATATTTGCAGGCGTGTGGATTAAATCTCGTGTCCGGCATATTGCCTGTGCGATTGACGCAGCTTCTTTGATAGCAAGTGCATCTTTGCTCGCTACAAAGATTGTTGGCTCTTCTTTTTTGTTGTCGGTCTTAAGATTCCAAAGCCATGCACCTAACGCAATTGAAATCGCATGTGATTTAACCTCAGCAACGACGCAAGCAGAAAACACAGTTGTATCCTTGCCGCGTACTTTGCGCCCAACCGCTGCTCCTGCCGATCGTGCTGCAGCTCCGCTTTGGTCACCCACTCCAACTAAATAAATTCGATCTGTTGGCGAATTTGTCGCACTAACAGGGATTTCAAAGAGCTCGCCCGCTTTTCCTGTTGGCGAAAAGAAAGTTAACTCATCAACAAGATTGAGTTCAAAGTATTTTTCAACCTCTGCAGCAAATGAGCCTACAAACTCGAAATCGCCATCGGTATTTTTGATAAACCCAAGGGCGATTGAATGTGCGCTTACAGCCTTTGAAATCTCAAAGGGCGCATACTGTGGCAGAGCTGACATGATCGGTAAGGCTAGTGCCTTTAAAAGAAAATTACTTCTTAACGAGAGCTACAGCGGCATGTAGAGCTGCGCTGAGATTATTTGCTTCCTCGGCGTTCATTTCGACGACCAAGCGTCCGCCACCTTCAAGAGGGATGCGCATCACCAATGAGCGCGCTTCCTTTGTAACCTCCATTGGACCATCACCAGTGCGGGGTTTCATGGCTGCCATGTGGAGACTCCTCTAAATCGTTGGTACCGCTATGTGTAAAGCAAGGGGGTAAGTATCTCGCACAAAGCGGTGATGTGCGAAATCGAGATTGGGCTTAAATGCCCAGAATTGCGCTCAATCGGCTCTTGCCCTGGCGAATAATCGCCTCAACAGAGCGTTCTGGAACGCCAAGAAGTGATGCAATATCGGCGGCGCTCATGGATTTTAAATAATGCATGGTCAAGATAATCCGCTCCTCCTCAGGCAAGGAAGCAATGGCTTGCGCCAAAGTTTGCGGTTGCTTGCCCATGAGGCAACTTTACTTCCTTTATTGCAGCTGGCGGCGTAACGCCGAGAGCGAGATGCGCACACCAGCGTATAAACCTGGAGCGATAAGTAGGAATATCGCTCGCGGAGCAAGAATCTGTTCAGACCAATCAAAACGTGTTGAATTCTCAGACAGAGCCGTTAACTCAAAACGTCCGGTGCCTTTGATGATTGCGCCTGTATGAACAACATCGCAGATTGTTGGAGGATTCCAAGAGGTTACCGTCATGTGATCCATGATTCCTAATTTCCCGATTCCGGTGAATGCTGCGATAGATGTACCTACACCTTCGCGAATATCAGATGTAACTTCTACAGTTGTTTGCAACATCCATTCACCTTGTGACTCCCAATCAGCAAGTGCTGCCCACACTTTGTTAATCGGAGCATCAATCACAAGGCTCATTGCTATGTGGTTACTTCTCATGCACCGCAAGCCTTCAGTGCTTCATCAACTGTTGTTGTCCACTGAACAATTTCGCGCATTCCTGGTTTGATGAACTTCTCATCTTCTAGGTGAACAATCAATTCATGTAAAGGTGCATAAATTCCAAATGGATCCAAGATAACAACGGGCTTTGTGTGGAACTTCAAATAATGTCCAACCCAAATTTCAAAGAACTCTTCAAGGGTTCCTGCGCCACCTGGCAAGGTAATAAATGCATCGGAAATATCGGTGATCATGTGCTTACGTTGACCCATTGTTTCAACGATGTGCAGTTCATCATTATCGTGATCTGCAAACTCAATATCTACAAGGGCTTGAGGAATCACGCCAACGGTTCTTCCTTTGGCATCTCTAGCGCCTCTGGAGACCGCACCCATCATTGAAATATGGCCACCTCCGGTGACTAACTCATTAGAGGATTCAGCGATCCCCTTGCCTAAATCGTAAGCAAGCTCTACATACTTGTTATCGATCGTGGGTGATGATGAACAAAAGACGGCAATACGCATGCGGCTAACAATAGAGGCTAGGCTTAGGACATGACGACCATCGCATCTGGCCACGGAATCGCAACGATCTCGAAGGGAACAACCCTTGATGTGTGGTTCCCTGCTCCCGCATTGGCTCCACTTTCCGGATCAGCACCAGCAGAGTTATCTGCACTTGTTGGAAGTGATGATGCCCGTGGAGTTACCCGTGAAGTAGTTAGTGTTGAAATTGATATTACAAAAGCTCCAGCAAATGCTGCAGATGCGTACTTGCGCTTACACCTGTTGTCACATCGCCTCGTTAAGCCACACGGGCTGGCACTTGATGGAATCTTTGGAATCTTAAGCAATGTGGTCTGGACATCAGTTGGACCATGTGCGGTTGAAGGTTTTGAACTTACACGTGCACGCTTAAAGGCTGCTCATGGTCATGTAACTGTTTATAGCGTCGATAAGTTTCCACGAATGGTTGATTATGTAATTCCATCAGGTGTTCGTATTGCTGATGCGGACCGTGTTCGCTTAGGTGCGCATCTTGCTTCTGGAACAACTGTTATGCATGAAGGATTTGTTAACTTCAACGCCGGAACTCTTGGCACATCAATGGTTGAAGGAAGAATCTCTGCAGGTGTAATTGTTGGTGATGGAACCGATGTTGGCGGCGGTGCATCAATCATGGGAACGCTCAGCGGTGGCGGAAAAGAAGTTATCTCAATCGGCGAAAAATGTTTACTTGGTGCAAACTCTGGACTAGGTATTTCCCTTGGCGATAACTGTGTCATTGAAGCAGGTACTTACATCACCGCAGCTGCAAAGGTTAAGTTGCCAGATGGTGAAGTTGTAAAGGCTGGAAAACTCTCTGGAGCAAGCAACTTACTATTTCGTCGAAACTCTTTAGATGGTTCTCTTGAGGTTGTTTTACGGACTGGGAGTTGGGGTGGGCTCAACAGCGTTCTGCACGCCAACTAAATCAAAGTAGGCAGATGGAATTCTTGTTCGGCTTCTAAAGGTTTCACCACGCAAACTCTTTTGGACACCGGTACTTGAAGTGGCCCGAATCATTGCAACTGTTCCGCTCTCATTCTTAGACACAACCTCTAAAGAAACTACATCTGGCAGGGCAAAGGCCAGCGCTACTGAAGCCTGAGTTACAGAACGTTTCCAGGTATAAAAGTTTGGGTTCAGCTTTGGATCTTGGCTTCCGGGATCTGCAACTATCTGGGTATAACTACGCTCGCTCCCCCATGCATTCATGGCAGTTTCCGTTAATCCACCAGTGGAGCTTCCAAAGTAGGCAGAAATCGGCAGATTGTTTTGGGTCAAAGTTAAACCTGCTGTGTTTGTAACCGCAGCTTTCCAAAACTTCCCCCAACCCTTCTCCATCTCTTTTGCATAACCAAGAAACTTCTGATCAGAGATCTCGCCATATAAATCGCAATCACAAGCAGCGCGATAAATGCCAGCTTTATTGAGCGCGTAAGTACGCGAAGCGATCGCTTGTGCTTCTAGAGCTGCTGCAGGCCATGAGGATGGAACCTCGCTGATCCCCCATAAATACTCATCAGCTAATCGAACTGAGTTAGTAATTTCGAGTCGGTATCCCAATGTTGATGCCTTCACCGCTCTGAACTGCATCTGCCCGTAGCGGTATCGAGAGGTAAGTGTTGAATGAGTAAGTGAGACAACACCATCTACTCCAGGTGCATAACGAGTTCCACTCCATCTAACAGTAAAGACTCTGTTTCTTGGCAAGCTACTAGTTTTCTTACCAACGACAACGCTTGGAACAACGGTAGAACCTAAAATTGAAAAGTTGAGCGAACTTTTAACTGGAACAACGGCAAGTGGGGCAACATCTTGGGCATCACCAATATCTCCGCTAAAAATTTGAAGAGTTGCTTCGGGGGTAGATGTTGCAATTCTGGCGGTACTTAATAAGTGACCAACATTTACTCTCAAAATCTTAGATTCATCGAGTGGTTGAATAACTACATCTTTGTAGTAGTAATTAAGAATTGCAGTTGCTGTTTCACCTGCAAGTGCCTTGGATCGTGCTCCAATTTGGCTTAACCCAACTCCATGTCCATACCCGGCACCAGTAATTGCAAACTCAGTGGGTATATCAACTGCCGTGGCTTGTGGTGGTGCGACAAAAGCAAAAGCCAACAAGAGAACTAGAGGTTTAAACATCCTCATCAATTGCTGCACTCTTTCCAAGGTGTAAAAACTCTTGATAAGCATCAATTACTTGATTTGGTTCGCCACGTTGAATCAACTTACCTTTGTGCAGCCAAGCAACATCGTTGCAAGTATCGCGCAATGTTTGCATGGCGTGACTGACAAGAATTAATGCACGATCATCGCTTCGCAACTCTTTAACGCGGTTGAGGCTTTTTTCTTTAAACTTTGCATCGCCCGTGCTGAGCGCTTCATCAATAATCAAAATATCTGGTCGAACAGTTGCTGCTACTGAAAATGCTAGGCGGGCATACATTCCAGATGAGTATGTGCGCATCGGAGCATCGATTGCATCGCCAAGTTCGGAAAAATCAGCGATTTCTTCAAAATGCCCTTCGATCTCCTCACGAGACATGCCCGCGGCTAATCCACCTAAATAAACATTGTCGCGGCCTGACATCGAAGGATTAAAGCCGACACCTAAAGCTAACAAGGTGCTAACAGATCCATACACTTCAATTCGACCTTGGGTTGGAGGCAGGATCCCTGCAACGCAACGCATCAATGATGATTTACCAGCACCATTTGTTCCAATTACTCCTAGAACTTGGCCATATTCAACATCTAGGTTCACATCATCAAGTGCGCGAACAACTCGAGTTTGTTTTCCACCGCGACCAAGTGCTTTAACCCGCGCCTTTAAGGTTGGCCTGCGATCAATTGCAGTTGTATAGGTAAGGCCGACATTTCTAATTGAAACGGCGAGCTCATTAGTTTTATGAATGTTAGAGGCGGACAGCGAACTCACGCTCCCTCGATAAGAAGAAGTAAGTGCCGATAAAGAAAATACCTGTCGCCCACGCTAGACCTTGAAGCATGCTTGATGTTTGAGGAACTTCTCCATGAACTAAAGCACGGGACCATGAATCTAAAATTGGAAATAACGGGTTAACAACTTGGAGCGCCTTTAGGTTTGGATTGAGCGCAGACGCTTCATACAAGATTGGGGACAAGTACAGAAGCGTTCTGGTCAAATAAGGCAAGAAGCTAGCGATGTCTCTGAAGTACACATTGATGCATGAAATTGTGATTGCAAGTCCTAAGGCCAAAAAGATGGTGATCATCAACACTGGAATCGCCCATAACATTTCAAATGAGAAGCTAGAGCCAACGACCGCCTTAATAATCAAAAATACAATCAAGGTTGGTAGAAATTTAAAGAGTGCGATTACGACCGCTGAAATTGGCAACATAATTCGTGGAAAAGCGGTGTTAAGAATAAGTCGCTGTCCTGCGGTAATTGATTTAACTCCGCCTGTTAAAGAGTTGGCAACTAAATAGAACAAAAAGAGCGTTGCTGTTAAATGTACATAACGTGCGCTATCTGTTGTTCCACCAATTATTACAATCAAAATGAAGTAGACACCAGACAACAAAAGTGGATTTAAGACCAACCACAACTGCCCGAAGACAGAGTCAAAGTGCTGCTCACGAAGCTCTGATTTTGAGTACTCGGAGATAAAGGTTCTGCGAAACCACAAGGATTTCCAGTACTTGCCCAGCTTAGGCAGGCCAGCTCTAAATGGCTCATAAACCTGAAGTGGGGTGCTCACGGATGCAAGGTTACCGCAGGGGCTAGCGACTTCGGCGATGTAAGAAAACCAAACCCCCACGAAATATGCATTGTGAGCAAAATAG
>Ga0209770_10000546_pt1 | contig 20636 bp, 19 predicted proteins | sample LauGreSu1BDMLBDD_2_FD_187572 | JGI IMG/M metagenome (GOLD analysis project Ga0209770, IMG submission 187572) | Freshwater lake microbial communities from Lake Michigan, USA - Su13.BD.MLB.DD (SPAdes) (version 2) | ecosystem: Environmental > Aquatic > Freshwater > Lake | place: Lake Michigan, USA...
CATCACTAAAGATCAGGACTTTTCCCAATCCCAATCAATCAGGAAAAGTTTCCATTTCATTCTATATTGAAGAACCCGGTGAAGCCGAATTATGCATCATCACTTCTGATGGGAGAATCCTTCAATGTTTTGCACAAGCATATTACAACGCCGGTTTACATGAGATCACATTGAATACCGATGGAATATCATCCGGTCAATATCAATGTAGTTTATATCAGAAAGGAAATACATCTACAACAACCATGCTTATCATGCATTAATTCGGGGACATTATCATGAGAACAAATTTTTGCATCAATCGATGCATCAAGGGGATTGCTTTGTCTGCAGCATTCATGTTTATGCACATTTCCTTGCAAGCCCATAAAGAGCCAACACATCAATATATCATTCGAGAAGCATATCAATTATTGAAGAAACATTTGGGTACTTCCATTCCTGAGTTTGAACTCCATATTCTCGGAAAGAATGCTGAAGGAAGAGAGGGTGAATTCCATGATCGAAAAGCTGATCCTTGGTCATATTCCACTATGTGTGGTGGAGCTTGGAGTGAAGACCATCATGATCCAATTCGATTCATGCATGAACATGAGTACTTTTTCAAAAAAGGAATGTTCACAAGTATAAATCATTTTTGGGATCCCGATCAATCCGATCATGGATTCAATACTGCATTCGAACTTCATCTGCCATGGAATCCATGGCCTACCGGACTCTTCGAAACCAATATCTGTGCACTCGCAAGAACATATGCATCTGATTTTGAGCATGATCTCATGGCCTATCGCAAAGCGATGATTTATATCTCCAACTCTGCTTATATGCCAAGTCTTCAAGAAACATATATGATACAACAAAACGGAAATGAATTTCCCGGTCCGGGCTACTATGGAAAAACACTATTTGACTGGTATCACGGACGCTTTGCTTATGATGATGCTCAACTGGAAAAACGGAAGAAGGACATCATCTATTCAATCATAGGTAGAATTGCTCATTTGCTTGGAGACATGAGTATTCCGGCACATGTCAAATGCGATGAACATGGACTATGGCATGATCCTTATGAAGATGCAATGAATTATGTGGAATGGTCGGGAAACAAAGAAACTCCTTGCCTCGATATGAATAAGAATATTCCGGCTTCAAAAGCAAGAGTTGAATATTGGAATCATGAACGCATTTTCAGTGAGAAAGGAAGCATCGTCTTTCCATCGTGCTCATTGTTCACTGATAATCCGTATTGGACTTTATTCTATTCTACAGCACAAGTTGCAGACTACTTTGCAAGCAATCGATTCGCAGGAGATGATGATTATATACCAATAGGCGAATTACCTGCCATACTCACTCGTGCAAAAGAGCAAGGCATTGGACCTAGATTGACAAACTTTGTGGATGGTCACCCAGAATTGAGTGGATATGCGAGAAATGAGGAAGATATTCTTGCTATTCGAGATATGACATTTCCATTCGTGATTCGAGCAACGGCAGGACTTCTGTATCAGATTGCAATGGAATGTCAATTGATCAATCCCGAAGATGCACGATGTCCTGCAAGTCTAACACTCAATAATGCAATATTGGAAGCACCGCAATATATATTCGAAGCAATTGACACAATTCATGTCGGTGATTCAAAATTACCACTATTCATCACAAAGCATAATGACCAAACTCTCATTAAGGCAGGCAAAGTCATTTACTTCAAATCAGGATTTCATGCCAAATCAGAATCGAATGTACATGCATTGATTGGTCCATGCAGTGAATGTCATGATACCCCAACAGACGGAGTCTTTGTATCAATACCAATGGAACATCCAACAAAGACACTGGAGTTTACTGTTCTGTCAATTGCAAAGGAAGAACATGACCATACTCTTCATCTTGGATGTTGCTCATCAAATGGAATGATATCAATCAAATTAAAAAATGAACTGGGTATGATACATGAAGAATTACGAAATCATCATGCCATCTTCGATGAAACAGACATTGATAGAATCATAGAAATGCAAAACTCCGGCTTATATGAAATCAATGTTGAATATGAAAATGGAATGAAAGAGAAGCGCATCATAGCTCGATTATAAGACAGACTCGGCAAGTGCGATTGCTATGCGATCTGCAGGAAGAAGAGTCAATCCATCGAATGTTCGTGAAAGTTTAGTAACATTTCCTTTCGGGAGCAGAACTCGTTGAAATCCCAATTTTTGAATCTCAGATAATCGTTGTTCAATGGAAGAGATGGAGCGTACTTCTCCCGTCAGACCTATCTCACCCATTATCACCATATCCGATTCAAGTGGATTATCTCGAAGTGAACTCACTAGGGCGGCGGCCATGGCCAAATCCACAGCAGGATCGCTTAATGTCATTCCACCGGCGATATTGACGAATACATCAACATCTCGAAAATTGATGCCAAGTCGCTTTTCAAGCACAGCAATGATCATTTGCAAACGCCTATTGTCAAAACCTGTGGCCGTTCTTTGTGGATTACTATATCCCGTGGAAGTAACCAATGCCTGAACTTCAATGAGCAATGGCCTAGTACCTTCAATTGTGGCAACGATTGCAGTTCCTGATTGACTATCGGATCTTTGCGAAAGAAATATCTCAGAGGGATTCGGGACTTCCCTCAAACCTTGTTCATCCATATCGAAAATGCCAATCTCATTGGTTGAGCCAAATCGATTTTTGATGGCGCGAAGAATGCGGTAAGAATATGTTTTTTCACCCTCGAATTGAAGCACGGTGTCAACTGTATGTTCCAAGATTTTGGGTCCGGCAAGTGCACCCTCTTTCGTCACATGACCAACAATGAAAATTGCTGTTCCTGTTTTCTTTGCAATCTGCATCAGAAGTGCGGTACATTCTCGGACTTGTGTGATGCTACCTGCAGTTGCATCGATTTGCTCACTTCTGGAAGTTTGAATGGAATCAATGATGGCAACAGAAGGCTTGAGATTTTTTATTGCCGCAGCAATGGTATCGATATCTGTTTCAGCCATCACATTCAATGCATCAGGAATATTCTGCAATCTGCTTGCGCGCAATTTGATTTGCTGTAATGATTCTTCGCCCGTCACATACAAAGTTGACTCAGGATTGAGATATCTGCACATTTGCAGCATGAGCGTGGATTTTCCAACTCCGGGATCACCACCCACTAGAATCAATGAACCGGCAATAATTCCACCACCAAGTACTCTGTCGAATTCCAAAATGCCAGTTTTTATTCTTTGATCGGACAGAACTTCAACAGAACCCAATTGTTTGGCAATCACATTTGTTGAGGACCCCTTTTTCAATGCAACTGTTTTTGAATCATTGATAATTTCTTCTACAAAACTGTTCCATTCTCCGCAATTGTGGCATTTCCCCTGCCAGCGAGAACTGACTGCCGAACACTGTTGACATACAAATCTTGTACGAGTTTTCACTAGAATCTACTCCGATTATATCCGTGAATTTAGTCAATTGAATAATATCCTCAATTCGGCAATCAATACCGCAAGACATGTAAACCAAATGCTAAGTTCCGTATCTTTGCCCCATACTTCAACATTTGGATTATATATGTTTCAAGGCTTTCCACAATCCGGATTTAAATTTTTAAAGTTATTAAAAGAGAATAATACCAAGGATTGGTTCGAAGAAAGAAGAGAACTCTATGAACAATCATTGAGAAATCCTGCGAAAGCATTGATTCAACAAATGGATGAATCATTTCTTCGGGAAGGTCTCCCATTCGAAGCGAGCTTAAAAAAGTCCTTGTTTCGGATTCATCGCGATACAAGATTCAGCAAAGATAAGTCACCATATAAGACAAATATTGGTATAACATTTCCTGTAATTCGAGAAGGAATGTCCAAAGAAACTAAAACCGAGATTCCCGGAATATATCTTCATATCGAGCCTAAAACTTGTTTTATTGCAGGTGGACTGTATATGCCGGATGCAAAACAACTCAAATCCTTGCGAACAAGAATTGAACAAGACTGGAGCTTACTTGATGAATTGAATGTTGATTCGGGATTCTTGAAAGAATTTCCCGAAGGTGTACAAGGAGTCAAAGTAAAAACGATGCCCCGAGGTTATGATCCTGAACATCCCGGAAAAGAATGGTTACGCATGAAACAATTCATCGTGATGCACATGATTCCGGAAAAAATCACGCAGTCAGACGCACTCATGAACATGCTCTTGAACAAAGCTCATGCCATGGCTCCATTGATGAAGTTTTTGGAAGAGTCTGTACAAGATTATTAATCACCTTGTTCATCTTCAAGCATTGCGATTGCATCTTCAACGGTCGGAGCAAGCTCGAATAGCCAGTCAAGCTGTGAAATGCGAAGTAAACTCATGATACTATCGCTCACACCAACAAGAATGACCGGAGCTTCATGCTCATTCATTTGTCTATGTGCAAGTAGCAATGCGCCCAATCCAGCGCTGTCACTTTGCTTTACTTTTGAAAGATCTATGATGAGTGCTTCCACGGTGGGCTGACAAAGAATCAATAATTCCGCCTTGACTTCAGGCGCATTGCTCGCATCGAGGATTTCTTCTTTGAGCGTAAATATAGATATGGAGTCTTGATGTTCAATTGAAAAATGCATTGCATGATCTCAGTAAATGTAAGTGCAAATTTCAGCAAAAAGGCTGATTTGACAAAAATACCTGTTAGATATACCTAATATGATGCTTAATCCACAATCAATCTGCATAATCAGGCTCACTTCTCTTGGTGATATAGTATTGCTCACACCCATGATAAGGGTACTCCGTAATACGTGGCCGAAAGCAAGAATAGACATGGTCATTTCCGAGCATTGCGCAGAGATCATGAAATATAATCCACACATCGACAATCTGCATATCATCAATACAAAGAAAGGTACTGTGTCTTTTTTCAAGCAATGGAATCAACTCAAAAGTACTTTGTCCAAATATGACATGGCGATTGATGTACATTGCTCACTTCGAAGCAGAATCATAAGAATGGGACTTGCCAAACAGCTTTTAACATATGATCCCGCAAGAGCTTACAAAAGAGATATAGTCAAGAATAAAACTCGAATACCCATTGAATCCATCATACCTGTTTCACAACGCTATTTTACGGCATTCAGGGAATTTCCTGAAATACATATTGATGATGAAGGACTGGAGTTTTGGCTTGAAAGAGAAATGGGAACTGGCCAGTATCCCAAAAAGAAAATACGGAATGGTGATCGAATTATATTAGCTCCGGGAGCCAAGCATGCAACAAAAAGATGGCCTGCATCATACTTTGCGCAATTGATTCAACTACTTCAATATGAATACAATCAACCAATAGCACTCATTGGTGGTCCTGATGATACAGAACTCTGCAATGAAATTCAAGCACTGACACATGCTCCGATAGAAAATGTTGCGGGAGCAATGTCACTTCATGAATTGGCTGACTTCATGGATACCGCCACTTGCATCATTGGAAATGACTCAGGCCTGATGCATATTGCCGCATCAAGACAGATTCCGGTCGTGACAATATTTGGAAGTACGGTACCTGAATTCGGATTTCTACCCTATCACACACCATTTCATATTGCTTCCATTGAACTCCCCTGCAAACCCTGCACCCATATAGGCAAAGAGAAATGCCCTCTCGGACATTTCTCCTGCATGAAAGAATTAACACCTATTTCAGTATTCGTACAAGTTCAAAAACTCCTGAATCAAAGTGCGAACATGTATTGAACACCGAGTGAAATCGACATCATTGTCCCATTCAAGTTCTGAAGATTTGCTGTGGGATAATATTCTTCTTTAAACACATTGCTTAACATAAGTCCTACTTGAGCATTCAGATTCAATTGCGAACCGGAATTGTGCATGACAGGATATGAATATCCCAATCTAGGCTCAATAATCATATTCATACCTGCTTTACCATCACCAGTAACAGTAATAGGTGTGGGAGAACCGCTCTGCAGGAATGACCATTTTTCTTCTTCTGCAATATCAGTCACATTGTTATGTCTGTGATATCCCATAGGCAAACCAATTCCAATACCGAAAGTCACATTTTCAAAGTTGATTCCAGGGACAATCATCAAATAGTTGAATGTTCTTGTGAATTCAATTTTATTTGTTCCTGAAGTGTAGGTATTCTGATAATTCGCAAGAGAAATATCGGCAGTAATACCAACCGCATTTTTCTTGTGCATGGGATAATATACACTTAAGCCGAAATCTGGTACACCTGAGAAAGTAAATCCATGTTCCTCTGATTTTGCATCATTCGAAAATTGGGACATCCTAACTTGAGTATGAAGACCGATTTTAAAGGGATTTGAGCCTTTGCTTGAAGCAATTTCTTGTCCTAATGCAATATGCACGGAACACATTGAAAAAAGTAAAATCCAAAGAGTTTTCATAAGGCGCACCTACAACAAAGTTTAAAATTCAATCAATTTTGCCATTGAGCAAAAATACATGCAAAAACATAATTCTCAATACTATTTGATTTGTATATTTGAAAGTTGATTTACCACAGCCATTCAAAATGTGCTTACCAATATGTCTTTGGGGATATTCCTGATGAAATGCATGAAGCATTATATTTTCGGTATCATCATTCTCATTTCCTGGCAAAATGCCAATTCTCAAGGATTTGATTGGATTAAATCTTGGAGATTACCCTCAGATTCACCCGATGTGTTTATCGGAGGCTATACTGGTTTTGGCATGAATACAGAGATTGTAGATGCTCGTAGTTTTTCTGATGTTTTGGACTGCTGTCAATTCAAAAGTGGCTCTGGATATGACTTTCGGGTTGGCTTGACCGGAGAATATTGGCTTATGGGAGATGTGTCAATGCAAGCCCAAATTGGATTTGGAAGTACTATTGCAAGTTTCAATGCTAGCAGACAAGACTCGATTTTATTTATAGACCCTGCGGATGAAAAGACCAGATCCGAAATCCTACTTAGAGATTATACTTTGACATCTCGAATTCAATCCTTGGAATTGGCCATGATTGCCAAGAAGAGACTCTTTGCATCTCATTTTTCTGTGGCTATGGGCTTTTTAGGCGCCATTACCTTGCCAAATGAATCAATGCATGAATTGGAAATGAAAGTGAGTGTTCCCGGAGTTCAATTAGATAGAGAATATTATACAACAAATGAAATGGTGAAAGGAATCGAAGTATCCGGATTCATATTCAAGCCGATTATTCGATGCGAATATGATATAGCAATTTTTAATGAGGCATATATAAAGCCATATATTCAAACGGATATTACATTGAATTCTCGTGTGACAAGAGAGGACCCATGGCGGTCTCTGACTGTATTGGGTGGATTTTCCATATTGTTCAGTTATTGAACATACAATGAATTAGATCTCCATTCGTTGAAAGCCCGTCACATTTTACATAGTTAACAATGAAATACCTTTTCATTCTCATTACTTTCCTAACAACTGTTTCTTTTGCCATAGCACAACCCAAATTGGAAGTCATTGGCGGCAGTACCATAGATTGGGGGAAAGTACCGGCATCCAAAGATCCTTTAAAAGCAAACCTGAAACTAAAAAATGTCGGAAATCAACCATTAAAGATTTCCGAGGTAAAGCCGGGATGCGGATGTACAACTGCACCTTTGGACAAAAAATATCTAAAACCCGGTGAAATTGCCACTGTCAATGTCGGTCTATCACCAGGATCCGCAGCCGGCGAATTGATCAAAGGGCTTACAATTACCAGCAATGATCCCAAGGTTCCTGTAAAAGCCATCACATTGAAAGCATATATCCTCAGACCAATTCAAGTATTGCCTCAGCCATATATCGCATTTCCACAGGTTAATGTTGGCACCACTGCTGAGGCCTCGATGATATTGAAAAATACAACAGAAAGAGCCATTACAATCACGCAATTCGTTTCATCCAAAGGAATTACGGTGAATTCTAAAGTGAAGAAAATTGCACCGGGAGCCCAGATTTCTGTTATAGTTAAGGCCAAACCTGATAAAAAAGGATATTGGAATGGATCCATCCAATGCAAAACAGATCATCCCGATTTGCCTGACATGGATGTGATTGTCTATGGCAATGCTTTGTGATAATGGAATTTCAGTATTTTTGCATCACTTATTTCAACTTATATTCATTCACCGTTCAAGGACAGGTGTTTTCATGAAAAGATTTGTTTATACATGCATGGCCTTGTTGTTTGCAGCAGGTTCATTTGCATTTGCACAACCAAAAATTACCATCATTGGTGGAGATACTCAGGATTGGGGTAAAGTAAAGCCCAAAGATGATCCTTTGAAAGCCACAATCAAAATCAAAAATGAAGGTACAGAATTGTTGAAGATCTCTGATGTGCGTCCAGGATGTGGATGTACAACAGCTCCTCTCGACAAAAAAGAGCTTAATCCTGGTGAAATTGGTTCAATGGAAGTGACTTTGAAGCTTGGAGCAACATCAGGTTTGATGACCAAAAGCATCACGATCACAAGCAATGATCCACAAAATGCAACCAAAGTATTGTATTTGAAAGCTGATGTCGTAAGACCAATTCAAATTTTGCCTACGCAATATCTTTCATTCGGAGAGATGACAGTCGGTGCAAAGTCTGAAGCAAAGCTTTCTATTCGCAATACTTCAACTCAAGACATTGTTTTGTCTGATTTTGAAACAGTTGCAGGAATCACACTCAATCTCACAAAACCAACAACCATTCCCGGTGGTGGCGAAGTAGAATTGATTGCGAAAGTAAGTCCAAAGGATAAGGGATATTTCAATGGCGTTGTAAAGATGAAAACAAATCATCCTGATTATGGCACTTTGGAAATCGTAGCTTATGGGAATGTCAAGCCTTCAGTAGTTGACCCCAAATAAGCAATTGAATAAAAAATTAAAGGCGACCATTGGTCGCCTTTTTTGTTTTTACAGCAATCGTAAATCACCAATGATGGGAAGTCGCTTCATTTGCCCTTTTCCCGCATTGATGACTCCTATGATTGAAAAAATAATCGCTGCAACATACACCAAACCGCTGATCATTCCATCGAATGGAAGAAATGGTATATAACTGACAATACTTGAAAGTACATAGAGCAAAAATACATTGATTCCTTGCCTTGCATGAAATGTCGCAAATGTGGATTGCTTTGCCAATAGTAAGGGAATCAGCACCAAAATCCCAAGATATGCACAGATCGCCTTGAATTTATTTGATGCAATATCTTGTGGATCAGCAAATTCAAATTCATCATTATTGAATGCACTCATTGTATAGCTCCATAGTGTATATATGTGCGAAAGTTAGCCAAACTGCATGTATATTCCACATGTCACTTGTTGCATTCTTGATTTTTCGCGAACTTTGTCCCATTCTTTCATCCCATTGAGTTTCAATATGGAACGCTTACAGAGCTTCGGACCATTGATTATTCGCCTCATAGTTGGTTCTTCATTTGCATTTGCCGGTATTGTCAAAATCGGTGCTGAAAATCTGAAACCTCCAACTTTTGCAATGACTGCCGATTTACCAATAGCTCTCTTCGGCATTGCGCTTCCATGGATTGAATTAATATGTGGCATGGCATTGCTCATCGGACTTCCCTTTTCTGATCCCAAACTTCGAACACTTGCCCGAATTTTGATTGGAACAATTTTCATTGCCGCGGCAATAGATAAAATTGCAAATCCCGATGCTTTTGCCAAGAGCATCAACAATTTTCATCTTCTTCCCTATGAAGCATTGAATCTTCCTGCTTTGATTTTACCCTGGGTTGAATTATTGACAGGTGGCATGTTACTTTTCAGAATCAAAGAAAAAGCTGCTTCTTTTTTGATTTCGGGAATGCTCATCGTATTCATCATTGCCATTCTCATTGCCATAGCTCGTGGGTATAATATTGATTGTGGATGCTTTGGAGAAAGCTCACCGGCCGCAGCAGCCGAAGTCACAAAAGTAGGATGGGCAAAAGTACTCGAAGATGCCAGATGGCTCGTGGCATCATTATTTCTTTTCATGACTGCAAAAAACGAAGAAAGCATCGAGGACTAAATGGCACATTGGCTGATTGTTGGATTGGGAAATCCCGGAGATCGATATGAATCCACCAGACATAATATCGGTTGGATGATCGCGGAAACATTTGCGAAATCAAAACAAGCCGTTTTCAAGAAAGGTCGCGGTTCTTGGCTTGAGAGCGAATGCTCGGTTCAAGGAAAAAAAATATCCGTATTGTTACCCGAAACATATATGAATAATGCTGGTCAGGCTGTCGGTGAATTCATTCGCTATTATAAAATTCCCACGGAACATGTCATTATTCTCGTTGATGAATACAATTTTCCTGTCGGTAAAATGCAATTGAAACAGGGTGGCTCCGATGGTGGACATAATGGAACTTCATCGGTTATATCACATATAGGACCCGGTTTTTGGAGATTCAGATTTGGGATAGATAAAAAATTCGGTCCGGGACAAATGGCGGATTATGTTTTATCATCATTTGCACATGATGAAATCGAAAGCAGAAATGCCATGATTGAAAGAGGTGTGAAAGCTTTAGGTATGTTCTTTTCTAATAATCCATCGAGAGCATTGCAACAAATCAATGCTGAAAAAGAATTATAATACTTCGAGCAGGAATGAAATTTGTACCATGCCTTCCATGGTTTTGGGATAATTGATGGACTGTGCGGCCTTCAAAATACAATTATCGATTTCAGGGATATTCAATTCTGAATCAGCCATCGAGATCTCGGTGATATTTCCGTCTTCATCATAAATCACCAATATTTGAATTGTACCTTGCAAGTGAAAAAACTTTGGCAATGCCTCAGCATAGCAAGCAAGCATTGCTGAAAGTTGCTGTTCAACAGTATTTTTATATGCATCCAATACAGCATTATCCATCACTTTTTCAGTCATCACTGAGCCAACGCTGATCAAACCCTCTTCATCATGAGCACCTGCATCTTGATAATTACAGGCTGCTTCCACTTCAACTTCATTTGTTCTGGCCAACTGCATACCCGAAGAACTCGTCACAAGTGTTCCACCAATTGCAAGATTTAATGGTTGATACATGATGGCAGGAATAACCTTCTTTTTGCCCAATTCATTTCCTGAAACTCCAAATGCTGTATAAGGAGTTTGCACACCATAACGCTTGCCAAGTTTCGTGATTTCATTCACGCGTTGATTGGTTCTTTCATAGACATTATAATCAATCAGCAAAGCAATTCTCTGCTTTGCCCAAAGATATGGCAGCGCCGTATTTGATACTGTTTGTTTTATCGAAGATATATCAAGTGTTTTGGCAAATGACTTGTCTCCCATCATGCCGGTTATCACTATTCGACCTTTTGCCTTACCCTTGAATTTTCCAAAAATCATGACAGGTCTTTCAGAATACAAATCAGGGTAACTGGCCGGTTCAAGTTCGATTGCATTGAATCCATCAAAGCCGACTTTTAACTTAGTGAGTGCCGGATTCTGCAACATTCTCACAATATTGCTTGCCTGCTGTTCCATTGACTCAAGATTTCCTTTCAGAGCCATGGGTTCTGACATCGTCAAACGAGAAAGCGCATCAAAAAATCGTTCATTGCTTTCATTCCCGGTTGCAATTGCGAAGATATTGGCATCTGTCAATTGCTTTTTCACTTGTTCAAATATATCCGGACCTGCATCTACAAAACCATTAGATAAAATGATGATGGTTCTTGCGGACATACTTCCCGATTGAGGTTGAGACAGAATATTGGTCAAACGATCAATCAGAGCAATTGGCTCAAGTCCTTCGGTTTCTTGCACTCTATTGAAAAAGACATGAGCCCTTGAGACCATGTCTTTTGTGCAGAATTGCGATGTGTCAGATAGTTGAATATTCTCATTTCCAAAATGCTGAATATTCACTTTGTCTCCGGGATACAATCCCTTAGAGAAAGAATTCCAAAAGGTAGATGCAGCGCCGGTTTCCAAAGCAGATGAATCACAGAGAATCACATATTCATGAGAATGATTGGAATCACGCAATTGTTTGTTAGCCGGAGGATGTAGCGTCAAGAGGAAGAATTTATCATTATTGTCTTCATACATCATCACATTGGCAGCCGGTTCTTGATCTGCAAATTGATATTCAACGGAAAGTTCTTGTGGACTATCAGATGATTTTGATGAGAATGTTCCAATGAAGGCCAATTCATTTTCTTGCAATGCAAATCCCTTTGCAGTACAATTGGCCATGGATCCACCCTTTGCGACTATCACAGTTGAACTGAATGCTCCTGCAGGATATTCCTTGACTTCTGTAAAACTTGTATCAGAAAAGGTGTCACGATACAATGGAACAAAATCCAATACTTTGAGATAATATGGTCTGAGTGGTTTTGGTAATGTGAGTTGATATATCCCCGAATTTGGTCTCATTGTCTGTGTATAGCGAATCTCATAGGAGACTCTCATTCCGGGTTGAATCCCTGATACATGCATTTGAAAAGCATTGGGTTCATTCCAACTGAGAAAAAATGGATCGAGTTTTTTCTTCGCTTGATCATATATCTCTCGAACTTTTTCTTTATCCTTCATCTCAGCTTTATACGATTGATTACCAACTTTCACCATTCCGCCATGAATCATGATGGATGGATGCATAGGCATGAGTAGTGATGCCTCAAGTGTTGAGCTGCCCTGATACACAAAAAATTGCTTGATGATGACTTCGGTTATGATTCCTGAGACATGCGCTTCGATATGGGTTGAATCAGGCAAGAGGGAATCAATGTCAGAGGCATCGCTATTGACAATAAATCTTGGGAATGGGATATCTTGAGCCGATATTCGAGTAGGAATCGAATATAAACACATAATGAGAAGAATGATGTGCAGTCGGAACATAAATATCATGATTGAAGATCAAATACTCTGCAAATATACCCAATCTCTATTTGAAGCTCTTGATTTTGCCTGAACTTGATGTTCATATTTTGATTTCCCAGTGAATATCAAGGGTTTTTGCATCCACTTCCATGCGAATAAGAGTTGATTCTTCGACTCTTCCATAAGCCCTGGAATAGATTGCGGGAATGATTTCCAATGCAAATCCGGATAAGGAGTTTAGCGATATGGTCTTACCCAATGGACTCTTCAAGTGTACTGTTCCGGACTTTTCCTGATACACTTGTATGCCTGGAACGCAATGAAATTGTACGATTTTTCGCATTTCCATTGCGCAATGATCATGTCCTTTGATGCTTTTCTCCGAGAAAATCAATGTTCGCATATGTGGCTCACCATAGGCATGATGCACGCCTTTCCATGTTTTGTCATTAAACATTCCATCTGCATTTGCTTGATCAGGTTTCATCCAAAAGAGTAAATCACCGGGACCTTCAATCCAAGTGTTTTGTTCTTTTCCCGGAATGATCATTGTGGAATGCATCGTGACAGATCTTCCGATATTACGCATGAGTGGTGAAGGGGTATACCAAAAAGTACCGGGATCTCCGAAAAATTCTTCACCTTCAATCGATAGCAGAAAAGATAGTTGATCATTATGTGCATGACCTCCCTTGCCTTTTTGTCCGATTGAACCTGCTCTCATGATTGCGCCATATTTTTCATGTTTGATGCTCCATAGTCCAAATGCCGGAAATGAATGTAAATGCGGATATGCATCTCCAAATGGCAATGGCATATTCGGTGCTCCCGACATTTTATATTCAGGTTCAATGATGGAGGAAATCAATTGATATTCAATGGAGCCATTCTGTTCAAGCATTTCGGGAATTGTAATCTGAAGTGCTCCGGCAATAATCCCTAGTGTAGGCCTGCAATCCAAAGTATCCGAAATCCATTCAAAAGCTTCATCGGTTTTATTGCGAGGGAATAAACTTTTCACATCAGGCAATTCAAATTCAGGATTCAGATTTTGATACTGAAACTGTGCTTCGCGAGCATCAACCCAATTACCCGAAGGTGTCATGCGAAAAGTGAAGCCACTATCATTGTCTCCAATATTTGGAAGATGAATTCCATCCATTGCAAGCAGACTGAGTGCATCATATGATTTTCTGATGATTGACTTCAATTCAGAAAGGGCTTTTGTATACTCAGAGGGCGTTGCGGGCTGAATGGTAGCAGAAAGTGAGCGAAAATGCACGGGACTTGTGCAAATCTTCTCTCTTTCTTCATCGCTGAATGAGGAACAAATCCCAAGAATGATGGAAAGCAATTCAGATGACAAACCATGATATGGCATTGATGCTTCAAAATTCAGTCCATCCTGTAAGAATTGTTGTTTTGCTTCAGCCACCGTTTCAGCCAATGCGAAACGCAATATTCCAGCATATTCATCTGTCAATGGCAAACCCTTCAAACCAATCACTATTCCGACAAGATTTGCCAGATAATGATTTCCTCTGCTGGTCGGCGACCATTCAGGATGCTCCATGATATGCATGACATGCTCATGTAAAGATCTTCTGAAAATGCTTGAGAATTCTCTGTCCCATTCAATCCCTATAGATCTGAACATATCATAAGCAATGAGCATATTGAGTATGCGCAAGCCACAATCCATCGGACTTTTCCATTGTACGCCGAATCGGGGTGGATTAAATGCAATGAAATCAAGAACCTGCGTACGAAAAACATGCGCATAAAATTCTTTGCTTCGAATTGGAGATTCCTCTTGGTCTGTCAATATTGCAGCACAAGCAAGATTTGGGGCATGCGTGAATCTTCCCAATTCCCAAGGAATTTTGATATCTGAGCCCTGAACCAAACCATATTGAATTTCACTATAATGCTTGAGTGCATCCCAATGATATCCGGATTTACAATCCAATTGCCAATCAATCGGGAAATAATGTAATAGTTCAGCTCCCCTCTTGAGTCCATAAGGTGAGTGAATCAATATATCAAGGATTCGTGCAGATTCAGGATAATTGGAAGATGTGACAGATTCCTTCAATCGAACATGATGATCATGTCTTTTTATGGACATATTCACCCAACCACTGTCAAGAATTGTAAACAGTGATTGCACATGATTGTCAGCCAATGCCTTTATGGACAATGCATGAGCATACATGGCATCACCACCGGGAATCCCAACGATTGGCGATTGTTCATCATGATATTCCGCTCGGGCAAAAGTACATACTCTTTTATCTTTCAAGGCTTCAAACCATGCACCACCCTCTTTGGCCAATCTTCGATATGCTTTCGAAGCAAGTTGGCTCATGGGGACCATTTGAATATGACTGAGTAAATCTTTCATGGATATTGTTCAGCAGAAAGGATGTGAGATTAAGTACAAATTACTTATCCGTTTTCATGCCATTTTTATGGATTGGGAGAGATAATTTTTCAATTAAAAAAAGCGGTTCTTCAATATGGAAATTGAGGAACCGCAAATAAGGGTTGAATGGGATATATTATCTCAATGTCGGGGGAAATACTGTCAATTTCATGGTTTTATTGTTTTTGGAAACCACATTCAATCCTACCAATCCGAATTTATGATTACCGATATATTTTACTGATGAAATCAGTGGATCATCCACGATCGTTTCTTCCACTTGAATGACTTTGATATTCCAGAAAGCCACAGGGAAATCATCTATTGTGGATTTTGCAATCACCTTCCTTGTTTTTTCAATGCCATAATCATCTTTGAATGAATATGAATCACCAATATTCCAAGCATATTTGAAGACTGTTCGAGGTCTGTTCACATCACCTTTGCTTGAGAAAAACTCAGCAATTCCATCGGAAGTGATTTTGGCCTTGAAATCAACGGTGAGCTTGATATTCTTTTTGTCTGTTGTATCCAGAACTGCTCCATAACGACTGAGATATGTGTCAATCGCCACTCTTTTGATGGGATCCGGAATAGTATGCAAACCCAGAATCGTATCAACTGCTCGCACAAATGCACTATCAAATGTATATCGACCACGGAATGTGACGATTCCATTATCCCTTGACAAAACAAATGTTGAATCCTTAAAACTATCAAATCGTGGATCATATGAATCACCAACACGGAGTGAAATTGGGAAATCATTACCCGGCTCCGTTAATTCCAGAACAACATCACCACCGATGTCATTTGGTCCAACAGCATTATCACTGCAAGAAACGATGATTAATAATAACAACAATAGTATTGAAGCCACTTTCCCAGTGGGTTTAAAAAATAATCGATTGTTCATGTGTACACCTGAATAAATGGAATGAATACTTTCAAGTTATCGAAGCTATGATTGGCAATCAATGATATTTGTCAGTTTGACAAATGACTTGAAACTTATTGAATGGCATGATCGTTTGGGCTGATCTTATTGTTCAACATATTTTCTTTTTCATATGAATCACCCTGATATTGAATCTTTGAGAGAACAACTCATCAATCATGATCTCTATACATCCATGAAAACCGGTGATGATCTACGGAGATTCATGGAAACTCATGTCTTTGCGGTTTGGGATTTTATGTCACTCCTCAAAGCTTTGCAAAGAAATCTCACCTGCGTGGACCTTCCTTGGATGCCAAAAGGTGACCCCGAGATTCGACAATTAATCAATGAAATCGTGCTTGGAGAAGAAAGTGACATTGATGCAGATGGTGTCATCATGTCGCACTTTGAAATGTATCTCCTTGCCATGCAAGAAATTAACTGTGATCTCTCCCCAATCCGATCATTCATGGCATTGATTCAAAGTGGCATGCCGATTAATCAAGCCTTGATCGAATCAAATGCTCCGAAAGGTGCTCAACATTTTGTGAATCATACCTTTTCCATCATTGATTCAGGTGCAATTCATTCTATTGCAGGTGTTTTCACTTATGGTAGAGAAGATCTCATACCCGGAATGTTTCTTTCCATCATTGATGCCTTGCACAAAGAAGGCACATTCAGCGCTCCAAGATTGAAATATTATGTCCAAAGACATATCGATGTCGATGGCGATCACCATTCTCATTTGGCTATCCGAATGGTGGAATTACTTTGCGATGATGACAAGAAAAAGGAAGAAGCAAATAAAGCTGTCATTGAGGCATTGCAAGCAAGAATCGCACTTTGGAATTCAATCATTGCATAAATAAAAGAGAATTCATGATATCCTCAGGGATATGCATGAATTCTCCTTTGTATCCTATATTATCTCCCCATATCATGATCCAGCCAAGAGATCATCCCCTGATACGGAGAAATAATAAGGTCGATGTTTTTTTCAAAACATCAACGCTCACAATTTACCGTGTGGGGATGACGTAGATTCTACTCATTATCTACTCATTTTGATGTTTTTTCAAAAAAAACGACATCTTTTTCTTCTTTTCAGGTTTCAAATCAAGAGAATTTCTCTTGCTGACAAAATCCGTAATTTTGCCGAATGAATATTCACAGCAATGACCCCTATGCCGCTCTGCGGATTCCCTCCTTTCGACGCATTTTGCTTGGCAGACTTTTTCTTACGCTTGGATATCAGATTCAGGCTGTTTCCATTGGTTGGCTTCTTTACATCAAAACAGGTGATCCGCTTGCCCTTGGATTGAGTGGTTTGGCAGAGGCAATTCCATATATCACAACATCGATGTTTTCCGGTTTATTGGCAGACACTAAAAATCGCAAGCATGTGGCGATGGGTGCCGTATTTCTGCTCTTGATTTCTTCAGTAATACTTTTGCTTCGCATCATGAGCGATCTGGCGAATCCAAATCCCGGAATAAATACAGTACCATATTATATCGTTCTTGCTTCCGTTGGTTTGGCTAGAGGCTTCATGGGACCCTCTTTGCAGGCATTATGGGCGGATATCGTGCCCAAAGAAATTTATCACAATGCTGCCACTTGGTCTGCGAATCTTTTCAATTTTGCTGCAGTGTCCGGTCCTGCAATCGGAGGATTGATGTATGGATTCATGGGTCCGATTTCAGCCAATATCGCCGTTTGTGTATTGCTCGTGTTATCATTGACAGCATTCACATTCGTTCGATATGTGAGACCGCAGCATAAACCGAGCAATGAAAGTCTTGGACATAAATTAACTGCCGGCCTGAAATTCGTATTCTCTCATCAAGTTCTTGTGGGAGCCATGGCACTTGACATGTTTGCCGTTTTATTTGGAGGAGCGCTGGCACTTCTACCGGCATTCACAAAAGATGTATTGCATTTAGGTCCTGAAGCATTGGGTATTCTTCGCGCTTCTCCATTTGTCGGTTCTCTTCTTATGGGAATGTACTTGGCGCATCATCCACCGATTGGTCAAACCGGAAAATTACTCCTCATTGCTGTAGCCGGTTTTGGAGTATGCATGATTGCATTTGCGCTTTCGACCAATTATTATTTATCATTGATATTACTTGCTTCTAGCGGAGCTTTCGATAATATAAGCATGGTGATCAGAGGAAGCATAGCACAGCTTCTCACACCCGATGAAATGCGAGGAAGAGTTTCGGCAGTGAATGGAATATTCATCGGTGCTTCCAATGAAATCGGTGCCTTTGAAAGTGGTTTGGCCGCGAGATTTCTCGGCTTGATTCCATCAGTCATTGCAGGCGGTTCAATGACATTGCTCATCGTTGCGCTCACATCATGGCGTTTACCTGCAATGCGCTCATTCTCCATCAAAGAACATGGTATGAATCAAGACCGATGAAATCCTACAATGGAAAGCCGAATAATCTTTGTAATTTGTAATGCAGTATTCCACCAATCTCCTGACACATCATTATGGAACCCGAATTAGCGGGTAAACCCGCAATCGCAATCGATGCAGATATTTCTCCTTCCTTTACTTTGGGGATCGAAGAAGAGTATATGGTAATCGATCCGCTCACATTCAATCTCAAATCACATATCGATGTTGGCTTGCTAGAAAAAAGTCAATTGCTCCTTCATGAACATGTCAAGCCCGAAATGCATGGCAGCATGCTTGAGATTGGAACGAATATTTGCTCCAATATCGGACAAGCCAAGACGGAATTGACAAAAATGCGATCGATCATTTGGGCATTGTGCAGACAAAATGGATTGCTTCTCGGAGCGGCAAGTACACATCCTTTTGCGGAATGGGAAGATCAGGAGATTTATCCCGATGAACGCTATCAAATCTTGATTCGAGACATGCAAATGCTTGCCAGATCACTCGTGATTTTCGGCATGCATATTCATATCGGCATTGAAGATCGTAATCTTCAAATTCAAATCATGAATGAAATGCGCTATTTCTTGCCACATATTCTAGCCATTTCAACGAATTCTCCTTTCTGGACTGGACATGTCACAGGACTAAAATCATATAGGTCCAAAGTATTCGAAAATTTCCCTCGAACAAATCTTCCGGATGAATTTCAAAGTTATGCAGAATATCAGGCCTATGTTGATATGCTCATGAAAACCGGATGCATAGACAATGCCAAGAAGATTTGGTGGGATATCAGACCGCATCCAGTATATCCTACTCTCGAAATTCGTATTTGTGATATACCGATGCGCATAGAAGAAACCATTGCCATCGCTGCATTATGTCAAGCAATCGTAAAGAAACTCTATACTTTATATACTAAAAATCTCAGTTTCAGAAGATATTCTCGTGCATTGATTCTTGAAAATAAATGGCGTGCAGTGCGCTATGGACTCGATGGAAAATTGATTGATTTTGGTAAGCAAAAAGAAGTGCCAACCAGAGATCTCATTCGTGAATTGCTAGAGTTCGTGGATGATGTTGTGGATGATCTTGGCTCCAGAAAAGAATTGGAGTTCATTCATGAAATTTTAGAAATGGGTAGTGGTGCGGATCGACAGATAAAAGTATATGAAGCCACGAATTCATTTGATGAAGTGGTTGCCTATATTCACAAACAAAGCACAATGGGCTTGCACGATGATGTAGGGCCATATATCAAAGACATCCGCTAATATGAAGAGTATGCATAAAACCAATAATCCGGGATTTCGTGATACAATTTTGGCACATCTTGAAAGACAAGAATTCATGAAGGCAATTGGGGCAACTTTAACCTCCATTGAACTTGGTAAAGTGATTGCCGAAATCCCTCTCGAAAAGATGCATCAACAACAAATCGGACTTGTGCATGGCGGAGTTACAGCCACCATTGCAGATATAGCAGCCGGATTTGCAGGATTCACTTTGGTTGGTCCAGATGAACATACAGTCACAGCCGAAATCAAAGTCAGCTATCTTAGACCGGCAAAGGGGACCTTGCTAAAAGCCATTGGTTCTGTGATCAAACAAGGTAGAACAATGCATTTTTGCGAAGCACATGTGTATTGCATAAATGAACAAGGCGATGAAGAATTGATTGCTCATGCAACAACAACAATGGCTATCATCAAACCCGGTATCAAAGGGTGAACATGCAAGATCAAAAAGACTTTACTCCCACATTGGGTCTCATAACAACTGTTTCGATTATTGTTGGAGGAGTGATTGGGAGCGGAATATTCAAAAAGCCAGCCAGCATGGCTTCACAGCTCGGCTCTCCTGAATTACTTATCGGTATTTGGGTTTTGGCAGGTGTATTGACATTATTCGGGGCATTGACAAATGCTGAGATAGCCGGCATGATACC
>Ga0209770_10000547_pt1 | contig 20627 bp, 23 predicted proteins | sample LauGreSu1BDMLBDD_2_FD_187572 | JGI IMG/M metagenome (GOLD analysis project Ga0209770, IMG submission 187572) | Freshwater lake microbial communities from Lake Michigan, USA - Su13.BD.MLB.DD (SPAdes) (version 2) | ecosystem: Environmental > Aquatic > Freshwater > Lake | place: Lake Michigan, USA...
AATTCAGATTAATTCGTAGTCTCTTTACTCACACCTTTTGAGGGCGAACCCTCACAGCGGGTGTGGGGAGTGCTGTCCCTCGTACTTTTCAATAACCGCCTCCAGTACTCGGAGTACACATACCTTGTGTTGATTTTTCATATCAATGCCTAAGAGGGAGAGAGAAAAGTATGAAACGTAGAACCTTTGACAAGTTAGTCTCATTTGTCGGCCTGGGATTAGCTGTACTGCTATTTATCTTCGCTGGTTTGCTTAACTTCGGTGGAGGCTTTGCCAACGATTCAGTTCGCAGTCAATTAGAGAATCAAAACATTGCCTTTCCTGTTGAGGCTGGACTTCCTTCAGAGACTAAGGATCAACTTCTGAAGTGGGCTGGTAAGCAAGTAACAACTGGTGAGATGGCAAAGGATTACTCAGATCTATATATCTGGGAGCACATGAAGGCATCTGCAACAGCGGTTATGGGTAAACCTGCAACCTACTCAGAGGTTTCAGCGGAGTACATGTCAGCTGTTCGCGGTGGAAGTCAGGATGCTGAAAGAACTGCGAAGCTTTCTGAGCTACGAGATACCTTGTTCATGGGAAACACACTTCGCGGAATGCTTCTTGAAGCATACGCATTTGGAATGTTTGGCGTAATTGCAGGGTATGCAGCGATCGCATCATTAATTGGCGGTCTTGTCTTCCTTGTATTAGCAATTGCTGGGTTGATGCATATTCGTCGCACTCCTGAGGATGCGACGATTTAACCCTCAACTCTCCGTGAGGGGTTAAAAAAGCGCCCCTGGGTTTATCCCAGGGGCGCTTTCTCTTGCCGTAATTATTGTGAGCTATATCTGTTTAGCGATCTAGCTTTCCTGAGATGAAATCCTCAGTCTTTGTATGAGCTGCCTCATCTGTGTACTGAGTTGGAGGAGTCTTCATAAAGTAGCTAGATGGTGAGAGCAACGCTCCACCAATCTTGCGATCTAGACCGATCTTTGCGCAACGAAGCGCATCGATGATCACTCCAGCTGAGTTTGGTGAATCCCAAACTTCCAACTTGTATTCAAGGTTCAGAGGAACATCACCAAATGCGCGGCCTTCGAGGCGAACGTAGGCCCACTTGCGATCATCGAGCCATGGAATGTAATCCGATGGTCCGATGTGAACATTCTTCTCACCAAGATCATGGTGTAGCTGAGATGTAACCGAGTTTGTCTTTGAAATCTTCTTGGATTCAAGACGATCACGCTCGAGCATGTTCTTGAAGTCCATGTTTCCACCAACATTGAGCTGGTAAGTGCGGTCTAGGTGAACTCCGCGATCTTGGAACAACTTAGCCATGATGCGGTGAGTGATAGTCGCACCAACCTGGCTCTTAATGTCATCTCCAACGATTGGAAGTCCAGCATCTGCAAACTTCTTCTCCCAGACAGGATCTGATGCGATAAACACTGGAAGTGCATTCACAAATGCGCATCCTGCATCAATTGCACACTGTGCGTAGTACTTAGCAGCTACTTCAGAGCCCACTGGTAGGTAGCAAATCAAAACATCGATCTGCTCATCCTTGAGCACCTGAACTACATCTACAGCTGGAGCATCTGACTCTTTGATTGTCTCGCGGTAATACTTACCGAGACCATCATTTGTAACGCCGCGCAAAACTGGAACACCAGTCTTTGGGACATCACTAAATTTAATTGTGTTGTTCTCACTTGCCCAGATTGCATCTGCAAGATCGAGTCCAACCTTCTTCGCATCCACATCAAAGGCTGCAACAAACTTGATGCTAGAGATGTGGTATCCCCCAACAACAGCGTGCATAAGACCTGGGATCTCTTGATCAACAGCAGCGTTCTTGTAGTACTCAACGCCCTGAACTAATGAGTTAGCGCAGTTTCCAACGCCAACAATTGCAACACGGATGTCGCCTTTACCGGTTGTGATATTCACTCTATTTCCTCTCGGTTTTGATCATGTCTTCCAGCCAAGCGATCTCTCGATCAGCTGTCTCCAGTGAATGACGTCGCCACTCCTCCAGATATTTGTCGATTCCAACAGGTGACTTCTCGAGTTCACCACGAAGGATTTCGGCTTTCTCCTTAAGGCGACGATGGCGTCCCTCAAGAATTCTTACTCGGTTGTTAGCTGATGTCGGTGAGAAGAAGGCGAAACGAATCTCAAAGCCCTCGTCCTCCCATGTTTCAGGTGTTACTGATTCTGTTAAATCTCCAAAGCGGCGAGCGCCCTTATCTGTGATCGCATAGACGATGCGTGATCTGCGAGATGGTGAATCTGCAACAGACTCTTCAATAAGACCCGCCTCCATCATCCGACGAAGTTGTGGGTATAGAACGGAAAATGACAGTGCGCGGAATGGACCGAAGATGGTTCCGATGCGCTTGCGAAGCTCATACCCATGTAATGGAGCCTGAGAGAGCAGACCAAGGAGTGCGAATTCGAGGGATTCTGACCGTGAACGCATCTGATCCCCTCCCCTCTACCTATCTGTATTTCAGCTCAGTATTGCTCCGTCGGATGTATCTATTCGATATATCGAGCCGTAATCTAGAGGGATATACCTGCCTCGCGCAAGCCGAACACACCCCTAAACTTCCCCTGTGGTCATTCCCTCACGCCTGCCTGAGTACCTCATCGCCGCCATGGTGATCATCCTCGCCCCTGGCCCGAGCGTGCTCTTTGTCATCGCCCGTGCCATCGCCTGGGGTCGCGCCACAGCTGTCTTCACAGTTGCCGGCAATGTGACCGGAGCCTTCTCTCTTTCCGTCTTTGTCGCCTTAGGGCTTGGCCCGATCCTGCAACGATCAGAGCTTGCCTATATCGCAGTGCAATGGGGTGGCGGCTTGTACTTGATCTACCTCGGCATTGATGCAATTAGAAAACGAAGCGCACATGCCGCTGATATGACCAACCAAGGTGAGATCGCACCATCAATTCGTCGCTCTATTCGCGATGGCTTTTGGGTAGGTGCACTTAATCCAAAGGGTGTGGTTTTCTTTGCCGCGGTTCTGCCTCAATTTATTGATCGTGAACGGGGCAGCGTCACAGCTCAATTAATTTTGCTTGGCGCTATCTTTGCAATTCTTGCCTTTGTTTCAGATGGCTCGTGGGGAATGTTGGCCGGAACAGCACGTAATTGGCTGGCAACAGATGCCAAACGGTTAGAGCGATTACGCGCAACAGGTGGAACCATCATGATTATTTTGGGAATATCGGTTTTGATTTCTGCAATTGTCAGTGCCTAAGTACACAATAAGCACATGATTAAACCTGCTAAACCTGCCCGCGAAAATATCTCTCCCTCAGATCTGACCTTTGGTTTATCGACCTGTAAAAGATGTTTGTGGATTAAGTACTGGTTCAAGGTAACGATGCCCGGTGCCTTTCCACTTGTTGGAACAATGGCTGCGTTGCAAGAGGAGCATTTTCAAGGTGCAGATATGCCAACAATTGATCCATCACTTCGTGCCGGCAAGGTCACTAAGTGGGGCGAGTGGGTAAAGAGTAAGCCCCTCGTTGTTAATGGAGTAGAAAGCCGTTGGAGAATTCTCGGAAAGTACGATCTTGTCTCAACAAATGAGGATGGAACAATCGGTTTAATTGATTGCAAAGTCTCTGATAGTCAACGAGATAGCGGCCAGTTTTACTCTCCTCAACTTGAAGCTTATGCCTATGCATTAGAAAATCCTGCAGCAGGTAAGGCTCAATCAGTAGCGTCTATGGGTTTATTGGTATGGCGACCAACTACCGCGATCGGCAGCAACGCTGATGAGTACGGCTTTGGCGTGATGCAAAAGTATGTTCCAGTTGAAAGAGATCAAGCAAACTTTTTGAAGGTTATCGGTGAGTTCATCGAAGTTCTAGAGGGAGAGCTTCCTGATGCGGGAAGTGAGTGCCAAACCTGTACCTACTTAACCGCACGTAACGCTTTGGATTAATCCTCTTCTTGTATCTCGCCCAGCTTTGCTTTCTTTGGCGCGTAGATATCGATGTACTCCTGACCTGACATTGCATGAATCGCATTCATGATCTGATCTGTGACATCTCGAAGGTGCTGAAGATCTGTTGAATCTCCATCAAAGTACATCGGTTGACCAAAGTGCATTCCTACACGTTTCACATTGGGAATTACTTTTCCAGTTGGTTGAATCTTGTCGGTATTAAACATCGCTACCGGAACGACCGGTGCACCAGATTCAATCGCTAAGCGAGCAATTCCTGTGCGGCCTTTGTACAACCTTCCATCCGGAGAACGTGTTCCTTCTGGATAAATTCCAATGCAATCACCATCTGCAAGAACTTTTAGTCCAGTAATGAGAGCAGCTTCGCTTCGACGACCACCTGAGCGGTCAACAGGAACCTGTCCTAGGGCGATGAAGGTTAACTTCTTGAGCAAACCCTTTGGGCCAGGAGATGTGAAGTACTCACTCTTTGCAAGGAAGGTAACTTTTCGGGGAACGACCAAGGGCATAAAGATCGAATCACTAAAAGAGAGGTGATTGGATGCAATGATCACTGGACCCTTTGATGGGACATGACGTAAGCCTCGAACCTTAGGGCGGAAGGCGAGCATTAAAATTGGGGTCAGGAATGCTCGCAAGGTTCCGTAGGGCAGGTTGCTCAACACGAGGCTAATTTAGTGGCTATTGACGACTATGACACTATCTGAGGGTGAGTAAAGAGAAAAAAGAGTCTGATGGCTTCGATGAAGAGGAGTTGATCCGCTCAGAGTTTGAGTCGATCGTCTCAGGATTGAACCTGGATCAATCAACTCCTTCTACATACCTCGATGATTTAGATCGAATCGATCGCGAGGGCTTTGTGCAACCCAACCCAGAGCGACAAACACCACGAGGATTTATTGACTCCGCTCGCAATTCAATTAAGCGATGGTTACATCGCAATGATCGTGATGATGATGGGGCTGCGCTATGAGTAACTTTTCCTGGGGAATTTTGGGACCGGGTGGAATCGCGCAAGCATTTGCAAAGGATTTAACCTTTATTGAAGGCCACACAATTGGTGCGGTTGGATCACGATCAATTGCCAATGCAGAAAAATTTGCTAACACCTTTGGTGGTACCGCATATGGTAGTTATGAGGAGCTAGTTGCAGATTCAAGTATTGATGCAATTTATGTTGCAACCCCCCATCCTGCACACCACGACAATGTCATCTTGGCGCTCAATGCTGGTAAACCAGTTTTATGTGAAAAACCATTTGCTGTAAACGCTAAGCAAGCTCAAGCTATGGTGGATGCTGCAGCAAAAAATAAGGTAGCGCTCATGGAGGCGATGTGGGCTCGATTCTTGCCGCATTATGCAAAGGTGCGTGAGATTGTTGCGAGCGGGGTTTTAGGACCAATACTTTCGATTCATGCAGATCACGGTCAACGTCTTGCAGATCAAGGAATTGCACGTTTAGTTGATCCGCAGTTAGCAGGTGGTGCTCTATTAGATCTAGGAATTTATCCGATTTCCTTTGCGCATATGATTTTAGGTAACCCGACATCTATTACTTCAAAGGCGGTAATGACTGACCGAGGCGTGGATGCGCAAACATCGATGATCTTTAGCTATGACAATGGTGCGCAAGCGGTTTTAACAACAACAATGATTGAACAAACTCCTTGTCGCGCAGTTGTTGCCGGATTACATGGTTGGTTAGAGATCGATCGCACCTTCTATAACCCAGCCAGTATGCGTGTGATTCTTAATGATGGATCTGTTACTGAGTATCCAAGCGCTTACACCGGACATGGTTTGCGTGAGCAAGCTGAAAGCTTCAAACAAATAGTTCAATCGGGTGCAGTTGAATCAAAGGTTCTGACCTGGAAAGACACTGTGGACATTATGAAAAGTATGGATACCGTTCGCAGCCAGATTGGTTTGAGATATCCCTTTGAAGATTAGGCGCGAGCTAAATCTGCAACGCCAACTAAACCCGCCTCATTGCCCAACTGTGCAGCAATAAGTTCAGGGTATGGGTGCTTTCCAGCAAAAGGCATTGTGCGTTCAAGTGCTTCACGGGTTGGCTTCAATAAAATCTCACCGGCATCAATTACTCCCCCGCCGATAACAACACATGCGGGATCTAGCAGTACTGATAAAGATGCAATTCCTGCACCTAGCCATTGGCCAGTTGTGTTAAATGCAGCAAGCGCAACCGGATCACCCTCACGTGCGGCATCTGTAATCGCTTGACCGGTAAGCCCTGCAACGGTGCCGTCACCACGCGATAACAGGTTTCGTGCAATTTCAGGGCTTGCATTAATAGCTTCGCGAGCATGGCGCAGTAGTGCATTACCAGATGCGTATTGTTCAAAACATCCACGAGCTCCACAGCCGCACAAATGGCCATCAGGCACAACACGAAGATGGCCAAACTCAGCTGCAATTCCATATGCACCGCGGTACAAAGATCCGTTGACAACAATTCCACCACCGATACCGGTTCCAACGGTAAGCATCATCATGTGGTTTTGATTTCGTCCCGCACCAAACTTTGCTTCACCCCATGCTGCAGCGTTGGCATCATTTTCTATAACTACCGGCAAACCAATCAGAGCGGTTAACTCTGAATCGAGGTCAACACCATTCCAATCAGCGATGTTGGGAGTTGCAAGCATTGTCTTTCGATCAGAGGAAACAAATCCTGCAGCTGATACGCCAACAGAAGTAACATCAAACTTTTCCATTAACTCTTTTGCTGTTTCGGCAATGGTGCGAGTTAACTCAGCACCACCTTGACGTGGAGTTTCTTTACGGGCAGTTGCAAGAATTTTTCCATTCTCATCAACAACGCCACCAAGAACCTTGGTACCTCCAACATCAATGCCGATCGTGTTACCCATGCGGGAGTTACGCCTCTAGATGTGACTTCAGTTGAGCAAGTGCTGCATCAATTGTTGCCTTCTCTGCCTTTTGACGCATCATCGCAGGAATTGGCATTGATAAAGAAACTTCAAGTTCATATGTAACTTCAGTTGTGTCCTCATCGATACTTGTAATTGTGTAGATGCCATCCATGCTGGTCAGCAGATCTGCTTCCTCCATAGAAAATGAAAGTTTGCTGGGAGCTTGGCTCCAGTCGTAATCAAGGGTGAGGCGGTCCTTCATCATCCCTGCATCGATGCTCATCTTTACCTTGGTAACGCGACCTTGATCATCACGGTCTAGTGCCTCAGAGCTTTTGATTTGGGTGGACCATTCGGGGTACTTATCCAACTCAAAGAGAGTCTTCTGTACCTGCTCGATTGGTGCCTCAATTGTGATTACGGATTTGCTGAAGTTGGCCATGGCGCAAGGCTACCCTCTTCCCCTTTTGTCCGCCCCCACGCTAGCGTTCGCCCATGAATGAAATCTCAATCCCTCCACTAGTTCCCGCTGCAACCGCCGGGAATCTCACAAATCTGATCGCTGAACGCGCTTGGTTTGAACCAGAGCGCATCACTATGTCTCGTCCTTTGGGCGAGGGATGGCAACCTGTAACAGCACGCGAAGTTGAAGAAGAGGTTCGCGCAACAGCGAAGGGTTTAATCGCATCAGGAGTACAGATTGGTGATCGCGTAGCGATCATGGCCCGTACCCGATACGAGTGGACGATTTTAGATTTTGCAACCTGGTTTGCAGGTGCGGTTGTAGTTCCAATTTATGACACATCATCGGCAGAGCAGATCGACTGGATCCTCAATGATTCGCACTCAGTTGCAATTATTGTTGAAACTCCAGCTTTGGCTGATCTTGTCAAGACTGTGCAACCTGCTCATACCCGTCACATGTGGACGATGACAGATGATGTTCTAACTGTTTTGCGTGAGGCAGGAAAGCACATTGGTGATGATGAGATCGATCGCCGACGTAATGCATTAACTCCTGCTTCTCTTGCAACCCTTATTTACACATCAGGAACAACCGGTAAGCCAAAGGGTGTTCAACTCACACACAGCAACTTCTTATCTGAGTGCGGAAATGTTGTGCAAGGTGCAAGTGAGTTATTCCTCAAGCCAGGTGGATCAACCTTGTTGTTCCTTCCTGTTGCACACGTCTTTGGTCGTATGGTTCAAATCGGCTCAATCTCTGCTGGATTGCACATGGCGCACTGCAGCGATCCAGTTGGTCGCTTGCCGATGGATCTTGCATCCTTTAAGCCAACATTTGTGTTGGCGGTTCCTCGCATCTTTGAAAAAATTTACAACGGAGCTGAAGCACGAGCAGAAGCTGCAGGAAAGGGAAAGATCTTCCGTAAGGCTGCAGAGGTTGCTATCGCGTATTCAGAAGCCCTTGATAAAAAGGGAATGTCTCCGATTCTTAAACTCAAGCATGGCCTCTTCGACAAGTTGGTCTACAGCAAGATTCGCGCCGGTATGGGTGGCAATGTTGAGGCTGCGATTTCAGGTGGAGCACCTCTAGGCGTACGTCTAGGTCACTTCTATCGCGGTGCGGGAGTTACAGTTCTTGAAGGGTATGGTTTAACTGAAACCACCGCTGGTGCAACTCTTAACTTGATTGGCGCGCACCGCGTTGGATCAGTAGGTCGACCAATTCCAGGAACATCAGTAAAAATTGCAGAAGATGGCGAAGTTCTTCTTCGAGGTCCAATCGTCATGGAAGGTTATTGGCAAAATCAGGCGGCTAATGATGAGGTCTTTGATTCAGAGCGTTGGTTTAAATCTGGCGATCTAGGAAAGTTAGATGATGAAGGTTTCTTGTACATCGTCGGACGTAAGAAGGAACTGATCGTTACTGCTGGTGGAAAGAATGTGGCACCAGCTGTTCTAGAAGATCGACTTCGTGCTCACCCATTAGTCAGCCAGTGCATGGTGGTCGGTGACAATCAACCATTTATCGCAGCGCTTGTGACCCTCGACCCAGATGCTCTTAAGGCGTGGGTTGCAAACAACAAGAAGGATGGCGCATCGATGGCTGATTTAGTTAACGATCCCGATCTAATTGCTGTGGTTCAAACCGCTGTTGATGATGCGAATAAGGCGGTAAGTAAGGCTGAATCAATTCGTAAATTCACCCTACTGCCAAATGATTTCACAATCGCTGGTGGACACTTGACTGCGAAGTTGTCAGTTAAGCGACATGTGGTTGCGAAGGAGTTCGCTAAAGAAATTGAAGCATTGTTTACCAAATGAACAATGAGCGAGTAACCCTCGCACAAGAGTTACATGATGGGATTGCCCAGGACCTCGTGGTCCTGGGCTTTTCTATTGATCAAGCTATCTCTGACAGCCACGATCCCGATCTCAAAAACTCACTTCGCCAGATTCGTTTTACAACCACCGCATTGATTGAAAAGGTGCGAGCAGAGATGCATCAGCTAAGAGGTGCGCAACCGCTTCAAGGAAACAACGCCTCCTTGGATACGATGCATGAAACCCTTCGAATTGTTCAGGAGCTACTGCGCAATATTGAAAAACACTCAGGTGCTAGCAAGGTGCAGATAATGATTCAGGATGATGGAAGCGGCGGAGCCGGCCCCAAGGAAGGATCCTTTGGGTTGCGCGGCATACAAGAGCGAGTTGAAAAACTCAATGGGGAAATCAGTATTGATTCCAATTCACAGGGCACCAAGATTGGAGTAACGATCCCATTGGATAGGTGATGACCCGACTCTTAGTAGTAGATGATCATGATGTTGTTCGACAGGGTCTTGTTACCTCACTCAAGACTCATGGGTACACATCCATAGAAACAGCAGCAACTATTAAAGAGTCTCGCTCCAAAGTTGCTGCATTTAATCCTGAAGCGATGATCGTTGACATTAATCTGCCCGATGGATCGGGGTTGGAGTTAGTTCAGTGGATCAGGAAGATCAGCGCCACTGTGGCGATCATTGTCCTTTCCCTTAATGAGCCATCCTTGTTTGCCCACCTTGCACGAAGCGCTGGAGCAAATGCATATATTTCAAAGAGTCGGCCCATAGATGAGATTGTCTCGACACTTAATTTTGCAGTAGCTAATCCTGGTTCCTTTACCAGCTCGCTAACCATTGCAGAGATGGGCTTGGTAGAACTAACTCCACGCGAAATTGATCTGCTGCACTTACTGGCAAGAGGAGCCAGCAACCTAGAGATTTCATCAACCTTGTATATAAGTGTTTCGACGGTAAAAACTCATATCTCTTCGATTTTAAGAAAGCTTGAATCCACCAATAGAACTATGGCGATAAAGGTAGCTAGAGAAAAAGGATTATTGCCTTAACAGTTCATTAAATCGAGCTGACCAAATTTCCCAGCGCCAGTTGTCAATGATCCATTGGCGTCCCGCCATTCCCATAGCTTTAGCTTTTTCTGGATTATTGAGAAGTTCAATCGCAGCCTTAGCAATCTGCTGATTGTCTGTGCCATCTACAACAAATCCAGTAACCCCATCGATAACTGCATCGGGAGCTCCCCCAGATGAACCTGCAATTACAGGTAAGCCGCAACTACTTGCCTCCAGGTACACGATTCCTAATCCTTCAACTTCAAGACCTGCAAGACGCGAACGTGATGGCATCGCAAAGATATCTCCTGCGCAAATGAATCGTGGAAGTTCTGCGTATTGAATTCTGCCAATGAAGGAAACATGGTTTTCTAGCTTATTGAGCGCAACTAATTTGGCAAGGTGTTCCAAGTAAGGTCCTTTACCGACCATCAACAAGTGAGCATTTGGAACGCTCTTAAGGATTTGCGGCATCGACTCAATTAAATGATCTTGACCCTTTCGGTGAACTAAACGTCCAACTGAGACGATCACCTTTTTACCCTCGAGGTTAAGCTCTTTTCTTAAATCTGTTGAATCAACAGGGATAAAGTGATCGACATCGATACCGGGTGCGATCTTTACCATCGCTTTGCCTGCTGAACCGCTTAAAGATTGTGAAATCGCATGTTGAGTGAACTCACCTAAGTATGTAAGGGTGTCAACGGTAGAACCAATGCGGCGTATCGCGACAGTAAATGGAAATACCTTCGCCCACCACACCTCATGTCCATGGGTAAGGGCAATGGTTTTATTAACTCCCGCACGCTTCAGGGAGGCTGACAACAGACCTAAAGGGGCTGCTGCGCCAAAGGCTGCGACCTTGATATCGCGCTCTTTGATGATTCGTGCAAGGTTGAAGGCAACTCGTGGTGTTGGAAGCAAAATCTTTGCGCGATCGCGAATGACAACAACACCATATTTGCGCAACCATTGAGCGTCATAATCAGCTGAGTCTTCTTGTGATGATGTATACACAATTGTTGAACCAAAAGGCCTGCGTTCGATTAAACCAATAACAAAGGTTTCAATTCCACCGGCACGTGGACCAAAGTCATTAGTTACAAAGAGAACTGGACTAGAAACGTCGAGCTCCTACCAACGGCTTTCTTCCCAATGAACCACTTGTCGCAACTTTGACACGAGAACCAGATCGCGGAGCATGCACCATTTTTCCGCCACCTAAGTAAATTCCTACGTGGGATACCGGGCGACCAAAGAACAAAAGATCTCCTGGCTTTAAGGCGTTAAGAGAAACCTTTTTACCTAGTCGAGATTGTGCTGCCGATGAGTGCGGTAGAGAAACACCAGCTGCTTGAAAGGCGCGCATCGTTAGACCTGAACAATCCCAGGTAACCATTCCCGCAGCACCGAATACATAACGATCACCGATTTGCTTCAGCGCATACTTAAGCGCAGTTCCGGCACGACCTGAAACCCCGCTTGCACTTTGCGCAGCTTTGAGTGAGGAGGCTTGATCAGCGTTCTCCTCTTCCTCCGCCAAACGGGCCAAACGTTCACGCTCTGCCTTTGTTAACTTTGATAAAAGTTTTTCAGCCTCTGCCAATTTTTTCTGTGCAAGCTCTGATTGCGCCGTCAACTTCTTTTGCGCCGCCGCTACCAACGCCATCTTGTCATTGACCGTCAAGGTGGTTGCATTTAATCGTTGCTGGGCTGTTTCAAACTTTCGCAGTTGGGCGGATTTACGTCGGGTAATCGCATCTAATGCGCCAGCAGATGATAAGTACAACGATGGATCTGCAGAGAAGAGAAGTTCAAAGCTTTGACCAAAGCCGCCGGATTTGTACTGCTCAACGGCGATACTTCCTAAAGATTTTTGAAGTGTTGAGACTGTTTGACCTTGAATCTGCGCCTTTGCCTTGATTCCATTGAGGGTCTTTGTAAGGGCGGCTAACTTCACCTTTGCCTCTTGGGCACCTTCCGCTGCAGCGGTTGCATCCTCTTCTAACTGACGAACCTTGGCTTGAACCTGCGCCAAGGTCTGTGCACCAGAGGCTGCAACGGGTGCTAATACCCCGGCAACTACCGCAATGGCGGTAAGGATGCGCATCCACAATGACATAAGGGCAAGGCTAACCGCGCCTATACCCACCGCTCAACCTCAATGAGGCTAATTCGGCTGTGAATTTGCCCCGTCTCACGCTCCGCGAGCGTTGAATTGAAGCGGAGGTGTTAATCCACTCTCAGCCAACACAGAGAGTGCATCAACGGTTTCATCGCTGATCTGTGAGGTGTTATCGAGGAAAAAGGAGACCACACATGTATTACATGCGATAGCGGCCATGGTGCATGTTGAGCAATCAATGATCATGTTCTCAAATGTACAGAGCGTCACTGACAAGAATTCACACCTCTAAGCAATACTTAGAGGTGTGAGCGTCGTTGCAACATTGGTAGTTGGCAGCGATGGTTCAACCTCCAAGGAGAGCCGATCAGCTGGAGTGAGCTCACCGGAAGATCGCAAAGCCTTCTTACAACGACGCCGCGAGGTAGATGTCATCATCGTGGGCGGCAATACCGCCCGTCACGAGCCATATAACCGGACCCCGGTTCCCCTCGTTGTCATCTCTCGCTCTTTAGTAAATCCAGTGCAGGGAAATCACTTAGCACTTTTCTGGAACTGCTCCCCTGTTAGCGCAATTGAAAAGGCCCGCACCTTGTTTGGCGAGAAGATTTTGATTGAGGGCGGAGTATCAATGATTAATGAGTTAATCGCGCATTCATTGATTGATCAGTTAGAACTCAGCGTCACGCCCGCTACAGGTGGCGAGGACAGGATAGATATTCAGCAACTCTTGTCACATTTTTCTACAGTTGAAAAGCGAGAGGAATCTGGAACGGTCTTTTACTCAGCACGCATTTAAAAAGCTGAGATTATTGATACACCCGTTACCGCTAAAGCAATTCCAACGTATTGAACCTTATGTAATCTTTCATTAAGAAACTTAAAGGCCAGAAGTGCGGTTGCTATTGGATACAAGGATCCAAAAACCATGGCGACGGAGACTAAGCCCTTAGTAGTTGCTACCCCCAACAAGAGATTTGCAATAAAGTCGGCGGCACCAATAAAGATCAAAAGCGGCATATCCTTTTTTGAAAACCCGCCCGTTGTCTTAAATCTCATGGCTAGTGCAATCGTCACAAAGAAGGTTGCTCCACGCATTGAAACCATTGTCATCAAAGCACTTTCCTGCGAACCAATTGAGATAAAGGTTAGAGCCAATCCAAAACCAGCTGCTGCGCCTAAGGCCAATAACAATGGCTTTAATGGCAGACCATTGGAAAGTTCGGGACCGCTTGCACAAAAGACACCGACTAGTGCAATTACAACTCCGATTGAGGTGATGGCGGTTAATGTGTCACCGGTAATCAATGCATATGCAACTGGAATTACAGCGCTCATAGAGCTAATTGGCGAAACAACTCCCATGCGTCCCGTTGATAAACCTTCATATAAACAGGCTAAACCGATGTAGCCAAATAAACCTGCGAGGGCTCCGTACAAGAGATATCCGTCAAAGCCAAGCGCCTGTCCATGCCAATCACCCGATACAAGAACAATTAATACTCCAGTTATCAGACCGAAGATCTGCGAGAAACCAAGAACTGCAAATGGATGACGTTGCTTACTCATTCGACCGGCGAAGTAATCTGCCGTTCCCCACATTGCACTTGAGATAAGTGCCAACAGTGATGCCATAGGAGCAAGGCTACAGCCCCGCCTCCCAAGAAATGGTGGTACTCATCTTTATCCTAGGCATGTGGATGCGAATGGTTTTGAGCGTTTAATTGATCACCTTCGCACAGTGACACCAAGAGCCGAACTAACCCTTACCGAAGTTCCCGCTCCTCAAAAACTTGCGACCTTTGCCTTTGCATTTTCAGCCGATGTTTCTAATGGTTTAGTTGGTGAACAAGAGGATGAGGTTGCTAATGGTCGCTTTGTACTTTTGCATGAGCCAGGTGGCCAGGCGACCTGGGATGGCGAGTTTCGTTGTGTCACCTTTGTAAGCGCAGATATTGATCCAATCATGCAGGAGGATCCACTACTTCCAGAGGTTGGCTGGAGCTGGTTTCTTGAATCTCTCGAAGTAAACGGCTGCACCTACAACTCACCAAGTGGAACAGTTACTCGTGTAACAAGTGCATCCTTTGGAAAACTTTCACCTCGCAACAATGAAACTGAAATCGAGATTCGAGCATCGTGGACACCTGTTGTAGAAGATCCCAAAGAGATCATCAACCATATTTTAAGTTGGTGTAATTTGATCTCTGAAGTTGCAGGATTACCTCCAGTTCCAGAAGGTGTCTCGGCAATCACATCTGCACGCAGGCGTTAGAAATGAGTGAAGAGGTAGTTGCTATTCCTTTGCTGCAACCAGCAACTGGAACACCGCAAGTAATTGATACTGAAACCGCCTTTAAAGAGGCACTCGCCGCCTTGACTCAAGGCTCAGGTCCCTTTGCTGTTGATGCCGAACGTGCGTCGGGGTTTCGATATAGCGCCAGGGCGTATTTGATTCAGATAAAACGAAAAGATGGTGGGCTACATTTAATTGATCCAATTCCATTTGGCCCTGGACATCAATTGTTTGCTGATCTCAATGCATTACTTAACACCGATGAAGTAATCCTTCACGCCAGCACCCAAGATTTACCCTGCCTGCGTGAACTTGGGATTAATCCGATCAACCTCTTTGACACTGAATTAGCAGGCAGAATCGCTGGTTTACCCCGGGTTGGTCTAGGTCCATTACTTGAATCATTAATGGGAGTCTTACTTGCAAAGGAACACAGCGCTGCCGATTGGTCGGCCCGTCCCTTGCCACAAGAGTGGCTTACTTATGCAGCCTTGGATGTTGAATTACTAGTCGAACTTCGCGATCGCATGTATTCCATATTGGAAGATGCAAAAAAGTTGCCCTGGGCGCTAGAAGAGTTTGCATCCATTTTGAAGGCTCCCCCACCACCGCCTCGTGTAGATCCGTGGCGCAGAACTTCGGGGATGCATAAGATAAAGAGACGTGACCAACTAGCGGTCATAAAATCATTATGGGTTGCACGTGATGAAGTTGCAGCACGACAAGATATTGCACCAGGAAAATTACTCAATGATTCTGCAATCGTAGAACTTGCAATCGCGGTACCAACAAACAAGAAAGATTTTGAAAAAACTTTACGTCCGCTAGGACTTCGTGCGCGTTGGATGGAAAATCTTCAGCTGTGGTTAGACTCAATTGCGGCAGCGGTTTCAACGCCCGAGGAACAATGGCCAGCAATGCGAACAAACGCTGACACCTTGCCACCTATAAAATTGTGGCGAGATAAATTTCCAGATAAGTACGCACCGCTTTCACATGCACGTGCTGCGATTGAATTAATCGCTCAAGAAAATCAGATTCCAGTTGAGAATTTGATTACCCCTGAACATGTTCGACGCATATGTTGGAAGCCTCCGGTCGGAGCAACGACAACCTTGTCGATTCCAGAGGTTGAAAAGGGACTGTCAGAGCTCGGGGCCCGCCAATGGCAGATCGATCTGGTGGCACCTGCCCTTGCAGCCGCCCTACTTGAGCGTGAACCCCTGCCCGTTGAAGTGGCAGAAAACACCCCAGAAGAGGGCTGAATTACGCAACATAAGAGTTGCGTAATTCCCTATCACCCTCTAGATTTTCTCCCATGCTAAGTACCTTCATCATCGCCTTGCGCGAGGGCCTTGAGGCCTCGTTGATTGTTGGAATTCTCGTCGCCTACATCGTTAAGACAAAGCGCCACGGGTATTTAAAACCACTATGGAGCGGTGTCGCCATCGCTGTGGTTGCCAGCATCGCATTAGGTGCATTCCTAACCCTGACCTCTGTCTCTTTGAGCGAGCGCGGCGAGGAGCTATTTGCCGGTGTTACCTCATTCATAGCTGTCGCATTGGTGACATGGATGGTTTTCTGGATGAAGCGCACAGCTCGTCACTTGAAGGGTGAACTTGAGGGCAAGGTGGAGGCAGCAGCAACAGTTGGTCCAATCGCAATTGCGGCGGCGGCCTTCTTCGCAGTTATCCGTGAAGGTCTAGAAACCTCATTATTTGTGTATACAAACTTCCAAACAGTTCAAGATATTGCTAGCCCTACCGCCGGCCTTGTGTTGGGCTTTGCGGTCTCTATCACCCTTGGTTTCTTGATTTACAAGAGCGCTATCAAGCTGAACCTTTCAAAGTTTTTCCAGTACTCGGGTGTTGCATTGATCATCGTTGCGGCGGGAGTTTTGTCCTACGGTGTCCACGAGTTCCAGGAGCTGGGTTACCTTCCAGGTCCTGATGCCTTTGTCTGGGATGTGACCTCATTTATCGCCAAGGATTCAATCCTCGGTGCCTCACTGTCAGGAACCATTGGCTTTGATACAACAACCTCATGGCTACAACTTGGTGTCTGGGTTCTCTACCTAGGTGCGGTTTTGGTCCCTTACCTTGCTAAGCCAAAGGTCACAGCAAAAGCGTAAGTAGGTACTGTTACAAACCCTTACTGGCGAGTAACATTTGGCTCATACCTAACAAAGGATGAACCATGTCTCGCACCGTAGTTCTCGTTGATGCTGTTCGTACCCCATTTGGAAAGGCCGGCGGCATGTACGCCGGAACTCGCGCAGATGATTTGATGGTCCGCGCAATTCGTGGCCTCTTGGAACGAAATCCAAAGATCGATCCCGCCTCCATTGAAGATGTAGCGATCGCTGCTGCAACACAAACTGGCGATCAGGGAATGAATATTGGTCGCAGCGCAGCTTTGTTATCTGGTTTACCTAACACAGTTCCTGGATACTCAATTGATCGTTGGTGCGCAGGTGCGTTAACCGCTGTCACAACTATTGCAGGTGCGATTGCAATGGGAGCAAATGAGATCGCTATTGCCGGCGGTGTTGAACACATGGGCAACCATCCAATGGGCGAAGGTATGGATCCAAATCCACGGTACTTAGCAGAGCGCATCGTTGAACAGGATGCACTTGCAATGGGAGCAACGGCAGAGCGCTTGCATGATCGCTTTCCACAGTTGACTAAGGAGCGCGCAGATCGTTACGCGATGAACTCGCAACTTAAAACTGCGCAGGCGTACGCCGATGGAAAGATTCAAAGAGATTTGATTCCAACTGCAGCACGCAGTGCAGAGCTTGGTTGGACAGTTGCAACAGCTGATGAAGCACCTCGCCCACAGACAACGATGGAGGGTCTTGCAGGACTCAAGACTCCATTTCGTCCAGCAGGTCGTGTGACACCAGGAAACTCATCTGGTCTCAATGATGGTGCAACAGCCGCACTACTTGCTAGCGAAGAAAAGGCGATTGAACTTGGATTAACAATTAAGGCAAAGATGGTTACCTTTGCATTTGCTGGTGTTGAGCCAGAGATTATGGGATATGGACCGGTGCCATCAACAATTAAGGCGCTTAAGCAAGCAGGTTTAGGTATTGAAGATATTGGTGCCTTTGAGATCAATGAGGCCTTTGCTGTTCAAGTAATCGCCTTTTTAGATCACTTTGGAATTGCAGATGATGATCCTCGTGTAAATCCATATGGTGGTGCAATCGCTGTCGGTCACCCACTTGCATCATCAGGTGTTCGTTTAATGCTCAATCTTGCTCGCACCTTTGAAACACATCCAGAGGTACGTTATGGAGTTACAACAATGTGTATCGGTTTAGGCATGGGCGGAACTGTTATCTGGGAAAACCCACACTTCAAGGGAGCAAAGTAATTATGAGCGCAGATATCACTCTTCCAGCTGGTGCACCTGAAGAGGTTGTCACCAACGCTTTAGTTCGAGATATTGATCTTGCCGCCTTTGGTGGCAAAGGATCGATGGCGTTAATTACTTTGGATAATGGCCATGACCACAACCGTCCCAACACCTTTGGTCCACAATCTGTAAAGGCGCTGGATGCTGCGATTACAGATGCGATCGCTCGCAAGCCTGCAGCGATTGCAATTACAGGTAAGCCATTTATTTTTGCAGCCGGTGCCGATCTTTCAGCGCTCTCATTCTTAAGTGAGCGCAGTCAATCATTAGCGATTGGAAAGCTAGGTCATGATGTATTTCGCCGTCTAGGTGAAAGTGCAATTCCTACCTTTGCCTTTATCAACGGTCTTGCACTCGGTGGTGGACTTGAAGTTGGACTTCACTGTCACTACCGCACAGTTGCATCGACTGCATTTACCGCACTTCCTGAGGTATTCCTTGGTCTAGTTCCGGGCTGGGGCGGGGCGACAATCCTGCCGAAGTTGATCGGGCCGGAGCGCGCAGTTCAGGTAATCATGCTCAACGCTTTGAACAACAACACAATGATGAAGGCAAAAGATGCTTTGAAACTTGGTGTTGTCGATGCGATGTTTGAGCCAGCAGATTTCCTAGAGCGCTCAATTGGCTTTGCCGTCAATGTATTGAATGGAACTACAAAGGTCGAACGCGCTGATTACAGCAACGATCCTGCGTGGGACAGTGCTCTAGCAACTGGAAAGGCGGCCGCCCTCAAGAAGTACGGCGGTGCACAGATCGCATCTCCTACAAAGGCGCTTGAACTTATTGCAGCGGCTCGAACAAACACATTAGGTGAAGGTTTTGATGCCGAGGATCAGGTACTTGCTGATTTAACAATGTCCGATCCCCTACGTGCTTCTCTGTATGCATTTAATTTGATTCAGAAGAAGCGCAAGAAGGTAGAGGGTGCACCAAAGCCCGCTCTTGCTCGTAAGGTAACCAAGGTTGGTGTTGTTGGTGCGGGATTGATGGCATCACAGTTAGCGCTGCTCATGGTGCGCAACCTTAAGTGTCCTGTCGTAATGACAGATATTGATCAAGCCCGCGCTGATAAGGGTGTTGCGTGGGTACGCAATGAGCTCGCAAAGCTAGTTGAGAAGAAGAGAATGAGTCCAGAATCTGCTGGACGTTTATCACTGCTAGTTTCTGGCTCTGCAGATCAATCAGTGTTTGCCGGATGTGACTTTGTCATTGAAGCGATCTTTGAGGAGCTTTCTCTTAAGCAAGAGCTATTTAAGAAGCTTGAAAACATTGTTTCTGCTGAATGTGTTTTGGCAACAAACACCTCTTCCCTATCGGTTGAACGCATGACTGAAGGGTTGAAGAATCCAGAGCGCGTAGTTGGCTTCCACTTCTTTAATCCAGTTGCGGTTATGCCGTTGCTAGAGGTTGCACGCACATCAACAACAGATGATGCGACAACTGCTACTGCAATTGCAGTTGGTAAAGAGCTTAAAAAAACCATGATTATTTGTAAGGATGCACCGGGATTTGTGGTCAATCGTTTGCTCACACGTTTCATGGGTGAGGTTACCGATGCGGTTGATGAAGGAACATCTCCTGCCGTTGCTGATGCAGCAATGATGGAGATCGGCTTCCCGATGTCTCCATTCCAGTTGTTGGATCTTGTAGGTCCGGGTGTTGCGCTGCATGTGTCAGAGACATTGCACAACAACCTCGGACCCCGTTACCGAATCTCTCCAACTATGCAGCGCATGGTTAAAGAGGGTGTTCGTAACTTCTACATCAAGGGCGAGGATGGCTCAGTTGGTGCAAACCCTGCAGCACTTGCTCTCATTGAGAAGGGTTCAACTCCATCAACTGCAGAACAGGTACGTGCACGTGCACTAAAGGCGCTAGCGGAAGAAGCTCGCATGATGTTGGATGAAGGCGTTGTAACAACAGCCGCAGAGATTGATCTGTGTATGTTGATGGGCGCTGGATGGCCGATGCACTTGGGTGGAATCCTGCCGTACTTGGATCGCGAAGGAATTAGCGAATCAGTAACCGGCAAGCGTTTCCATGAAAAGGGAGTTGCCTCCCTTCCTGCTTAAGAGTTAAAACTCTTACAGAAGTGAACGCAGTACGTACTGCATGATTCCACCATGGCGGTAGTAATCAGCTTCGCCTGGTGTATCGATGCGAACCTTTGCAGTAAATGTTGTGTTCCCGGCTGTAACGGTGAGCTCCTTTGGAACTCCTCCATTGTTGAGCGCAGTGATTCCGGTGATGGAGAAAACCTCTGTTCCATCTAGACCCAGTGATGCAGCGGTTTGACCATCCTTGAACTGCAATGGGAGTACACCCATTCCAATTAAGTTAGAGCGGTGAATACGTTCAAAGCTTTCTGCGATTACTGCTCGAACTCCAAGTAATGCAGTTCCCTTAGCGGCCCAGTCACGAGACGATCCTGATCCGTACTCTTTGCCAGCAAGAATAACTAGTGGAACTCCAGCTGCTTGGTATGCAACTGATGCATCATAAATAGTTGTTTGATCTCCATTGGCCAGGAAGTTTCGGGTAAATCCACCCTCAACACCAT
>Ga0209770_10000548_pt1 | contig 20559 bp, 17 predicted proteins | sample LauGreSu1BDMLBDD_2_FD_187572 | JGI IMG/M metagenome (GOLD analysis project Ga0209770, IMG submission 187572) | Freshwater lake microbial communities from Lake Michigan, USA - Su13.BD.MLB.DD (SPAdes) (version 2) | ecosystem: Environmental > Aquatic > Freshwater > Lake | place: Lake Michigan, USA...
TGTGAATTTCGTCAACCACAATAACTGCATTATCAAAAATATCAGGAGTTGAGCATACCATGGTCTTTAGTTCACGTGCTGTTATACCATTGTAATTGTAGAACTGAATTCTATTTTCAATTGTCACCTTCAACTGTGTCTTGATTTCATCTTTGTCTTCAGGACTCAAGGAATCGAAATTAGGATTCTGTTCAAAATCAGGAATCCATATCTTATTTAATTCAGGGCGACCCTTTGCTCTTCTACCGAAATAAGAATCGGGAATTCCATAAACATTTTGTGCAAACATCTTTACCATCGCAGGATCAGGGGATGAGCCCGGTTTTAGTGACAAGGATGTCCAATGATTCTGTAGACGAAAATGCTTGAAACCACAAAAATTAATCTCACTGATAAAGTTATCACGTAAACTGTATGGTGTCATTACAATAACCTTCATTCCACGTGTTCCAAAGAGAGCTTCTGCTGCTGCAATGGCTGAGCACGTCTTACCGCTACCTAGTCCATGATATACAAGAAGTCCTCGGTAGGGTGATTCGTATCTCAAATACTCGCGAACAAATGCTTGATAATGATAAATCTTGACTTCCTTTACACCCTCTTGACCCTTTGCAGTGCATGTTGCTGCATCAAGTGCCTTTTGAGCACCCTTAGGGAAAATAGGACCATATTTATTTACTAGGAAGGAACCAAATCCACGACGTGACATAGGTACAAACGTATCAACTGGTTCCACTTGATATGGGTTTCCAGTCTCGATATCTAGAAGTCCCTTGGCCTTATCCTGAAGATCCTGAGGCAACTTTGCTAGTTCAGCATCTTGCATTTCCCTTGACATCACGTTCAGACGAGAATATACCTTTTTAGCACCCGGGACACCCTTCTTTGCTTTTGTGATAACAGTCGTTATAGGTAAACCTGGAATTCCAGTGGCTATAGGAGCTTTCTTATCACGTTTCTTTGCAAACATTTTAGGGGCTTCTACGATATCAGCTTCCGGACCTTTAACATCTGAATCAGGTCCTTGACCAGTAGCATCACGAAACCCAGTTTTCACAATGGCAGTTATGTCACTTTGTTGATCTGCGAGCATTGGTGTTGGCTCCAAAGATAAAACTACCTTCGTCTTCGTGAATGGCTTGAATTTTGGTGGGGCGTATGTAGCCATCTATTTTGACCCCGATGTTTTCTTCATATATATCTCTAACGCAAGTCTGCTTGCCTCTTGTTCAGCCACTTTCTTATTCCTCGCCTTGCTTGTAGCTACCACATTACCTTGTGGATCTAAGACTCCCATTGTAAATATACGGTCGTGGGGAGGACCATCGACTTTAACCTCCTTGTATCGTGGGGGCTGATGGAATTGTGATTGGAAATAACGTAGAAGCTGATCCTTAAAATTTGTGTCTTCTGCAATAAGTTTTGAGAAATTAATGTGTTTTTCCATGATGGAAATAAAGAATTTACGAGCTACATCGTATGCTGGACCCTCATTTCCTTCGTGCTCCATGATTGCATCAATCCATGCTTCCAACATAGATCCTAAGATTCTTAGATTATTACGTCCATCGCAGACTTCCTCAACATGCCTACTTAGAATTAAGTGGGGAGCAAAGCCCATTTTCTTGGCAAGTTCTCCTAACATATTATTATTCACAATCTGAGTTCTCAGACTTGTTAAGAATCCCTCACCCTCCCCAGGGTATCTCATTTTTAAATACTTCCCGACTATTGCAGATAATACAGAATCTCCTGCAAATTCAAGTTCTTCATTATCTTTTGACTTTAATGCTAGACAACCCTCAGGCCTCTCAGCTACTAACATCTGTTCTCCCGACTGTTCTGCCCAAACCTCAGGTCTATCAACATACGATTTATGAACACAAGCTTGTGCGAACCATTTATGTTCTCTTACTTTAAACCCAGGACACCCATAACGATGCATGATGCTTTCAACATCTTGTATCGATATGTCTTTATTCTTAAGATTCCATGGGTTAAATGTCTTTGTATTTAGTGCGGTATCAGCCATCTATACTATAAATGTACCAGGGGTTTAGATAGATGGCGGATTCGAATCGTACAAAAAAGAGTAGGGCGAGTCGTTTAAACTTGAATAAGCCAGCCAATACAACAAGAAAACAACGAAGGCCCACCCCTCCTCCACCTTCAGCATCACGAAATACACCCGTTACAACAAAGGCTAAACTTCCTCATTTACAATCCTTAGATAACACACAAGGAGTTAGTGATAAAACACCTACTGAACTTCCTCCTTTCACACCTCCTGCAATATATAAACCAGACCCTACTCGCCCTCTATCGACTCTTTCTCCTGGACCACCCCCTGCTACCCTCCCTCCATTCACTCCTCCTGTAGTGCCTGCACAAAGGGCAAAACTTCCTCACTTACAATCTGTATCAAATCAACAATCTGCATTAAATCAATATACAGGTATCAATGAATCAGCAGTTGCCAAAGAACCTCCTCCTGCTACACAAGATCAAGGACTACAAGCACCAGCTAGAGCAGATGATACTCGTAAGGAGTTAGATAAGGCTGATATATTTGACTCTCAAGAACCTGGAAGTCTAGGATGTGGAAGACATGCATTGAATAACTTATTTGGTAATAAGTATTTTGTAAAAGATGCACCTGGTGATATCACTGATCTTAAACAAATTGTAAAAGCTCCTGTAGGTTTACAGAATATTTGTAAATTTCTTTCTAAAAGGGAACCTTTTGATAAGAAAGGTGAGAATTTCTGCCCCGCTAATGAAAATTACGATGTTAATGTCTTGGCAGTAGCACTTGGTGTCCTAGGATACTCGGCTACTAGTCCAGGTCGTAAATGGATAACTGAGAAGAATACAGATGATAAGGATCTTATTGGATATATCGTAAATTTTGGAGAAAGTCATTGGGTAGCATTCCGTAAGATGCAAGGTGGTAAGTATAAGCTAATAGATTCTCTTGAAAAATCTAATGAAAAATCTCAAGATCTAGATGATCTCAAGAAGGAGAATAAGGATCGTATTGTTGATGTTCTTCAAGTAAAATTCGAGGGAAAATATGTAGATGCCCTAAAAACTCTTCTAACCCCTGCTACCACTGCCTGTAAGTTTACAAGGGGGGAAGAAGTAATTTACACTAAGGATAATAAACCCATAAAGTGTGTAGTCAATGGGTTTAATTGGGATGATAATCAAAAATGTGATGCACTTATTCTTTTACCTCTAGACCCTCCTGGCGATGAAATCATCGTAAAAGATTTAGAGAATGTGAAACCTATAGAAGCCAGCTCTGAAGTTACATCTACAGTCACATCAGAAACAGCTGCAACAACACCAGTAAGTTCTGCAACTCCTGCAACTCCTGCAACTCCTGCAACTCCTGCAACTCCTGCAACTCCTGCAACTCCTGAAACCCCTGTAACCCCTGCAACTCCTGTAACCCCTACAACCCCTGAACCCCCTGTAACCCCTGAAACCCCTGTAACCCCTGTAACTTCTACAGTAACAACCCCTGTAACTTCTACAGTAACAACCCCTGCAACATCCACAGTAACAGCACCTGTAGATACTAGTATTAAACCCGAATTAATCTCTAAAACTAATAAATACGTTAGATTTGGATTTGGTTCTGAAAGTGGAGGTGTAGCTTCTTATTTTAATTTAAGCGAAGATAATACTATATTTAGTGGATCTCCTGGTATAAATGGAGCCGAGTCAGGTAAAATCGTTGATTTTAATAATCGTTTTACAGATTCTCAGGAAGTGAAGGATTGTATGTTAAAATATTGGAAGCCTTCCAATACATTAGTTAAGAAAACAATTTCTGAACCCTTTGAGAAGCAATTTAGGGCTCCATGTAATGAGAAAGATATTCAGATACTCAGGGATGCATTTACAAGATACAAGCAATTCATGGAAGATAAGATTAATATGGATGGAAAATCTGATGCTGAGGTGGCTGATAAGAATCAACTTGATCGCATATTAATGTATTTAAAAAAGCTAAACGAAGGTCCAAACCAAGTGGGTTGTATTACCCCTAATGAATTAGTTGATAAGGAAAAGGAGTCAATTACTATACAATCTCTCTATTACTCAGTTTTACCCAAGTTATTTTATTTAATGCATAAGAAAGCTAAGGAAAATAAGGGACCTCTTAATATAAAACCAATCTTTGATGAATTTGAAAATCTTTCCAACGATACGTCATTTTATCTTCAAGAATTAAGAAAGTCAGGAATATTTAAGGATGGTGATTATGATGGGGTTCATGGAATGGCTTCAAGTGTGGTAGAATTATTTAATCTATTAAAAGTAATGTTTCCAGGAATTTATTCCAATGGCATATCGTCATCAATGTCTGAAATACCTGAAATGCCCGATATTGATATTGATGCATATTTAGGACCCTTGTTATTATTTTTAAAAGATGCAAATCTTTCTAAAGAGATTATTGATGATATAAAAAGGGCACATGATCATTACAAGCAAAGGGATCCTAAGAATGCACTTGAATCAATTGGAAAGGCATTTTCTAGATTACAGGCTTTTATTGATAAGATTCGTCAAGAAATTCTTACTGCAAGTCAGCCATGCTTAAATATACTAAAATTACTAGCAGATACAACCCATGCTACAACAGCTGATGAATTTAAGGAAAAGATGTTACCCCTAATGGATTCTTCTGATTTTATGAGTTTACCTGAAGGCGATAAATTAAATGTCATAATGATTACTTCAAAAATAGAAAGTCTCTTTAATGAGGCATCTGTATCTGGCAAGGTTGATTGCCCTCCTGCCCCTGTAGCTCAACCTCCTCTTACTAGCACTCCAGGCGAAAAATGCCCTGAGTGTGAAAAATGTCAACCTAATAAATGCCCCGAATGTAAAACAGGTGAATGCCCAGCACCAACAAGAGAAGCATGTAAGACATTTATTGATGAGGCTAAACAAGATTTATATAGTAAAATACTGCTTCATATTGAACTCGCATTTAAAACACTCTTACCTTCTACAACGAATATAAGTAAAATGTTTGATCCTGATACACCAAATCCAACTTTACAGGAATCTCTTAATATACAACTTGATACAAGTCTAGATTCTAATGATATTAATAAACAAAAGGGCGTTTTACAAATTGATAGTATAATTAAGACATTAGAGAAATATCTACAAGCTCTAAATAATAATTATGATAAGTGGAAGGATATTTTTAGTAAGAAGGTTGATATTCCGTCTGCCCCAGCCTCCATTCCCAGGGCTAAAGTAGATCCCTACAAATTACAAGAGCAGGGATTACGAAAAATAAATTCTAGGTATGCATCAAATGTTCCTGGCTATATGAGATCAACTGTAGCACATAATAGCCGTTTATCATCACAAGGCTATGGATCTCTACCATCAGGAATGGAAAAATCTAAGTATAGTGGTGGAGGTGATGATATTTCTTTCGGACCAGATGAAGTTATTCCCTTAATTGCTGAACAAGTAGCCTGGGAAGATATGAATGATCGTTATAATTCCTTAGAACCAGAATATAAGAACTTACTTCCTGAACCCGAACCAGCTCCTATCTATAGTATAACTGAGCCCATGCATCGTTATATTGATGAAAACGCTGATAAGGATACATTAGAAGAAGCTCATAATGTAATTGACCGAATGAATTCTGATGAAGTAAATGATGTTTTTACAAATAATGATGGTAATATTAATAAGTTAAACTCTATTTATAAGAAGGCTTTACCAGAAGTTAGCGATGAATGGATTCCCAATATGGTGCGTGCAGATGTGTTACGAAATGTTGCAAATAAAAACTAGAATGCAAGATTACCGTTATTACAAATGTGTAAAGAATACTTGTAATCAAGTATCCCAAGCAGATACTTCTACAATTAATATTCCAATCTATGTTCCAGTATCACTTGATATATTATTAATAAGATATCAACTGAAAACTTTTTTCCCAATAAAGGTTAGTTATGTTAGCCCTCAAAGCTAAATATTCATTTTATAGCGCCTTAGTCTTTTTCTTAATTGCTAATCCAGAAACTTTCAAGCTAACCCAGATGCTATTTGGCCCATTCATAACTCTTGCAAATGGTGGTTGCCCCACACCCCTTGGCTTATTTTTTCACACACTTATATTTTTCCTAGTCCTACTTGGACTCATGTTGTTCCCGAGAGATACTCAGTAAAGTTTCAATATCATCATTTAATTTAGTATGAGGCCAACGAAGACCATGATTCTTTGACCTCATAACAATAGCTTCGGCTGTCTGAAAAGCCCTTTCTTCTGTCCAGCCTAGAGCTTGACCATTTGCACACCATCCTAACATAGTATGTAAATCTTGCTGTGACCATCTAGGATCAAGTGGTCTACTTTTTACAGTATAAAGTACGTTGGAACGTATACCGGCAACCCAGTTCATCTATTTAACATGTGTTAGTTATGTTTAGGTTTTCTCTAGATATATCTTAGAAATGCCTAACCTTCGTCTTATGCTTCTTGTGGGCATTGTTATAGCTATTCTCTTCTATTGTTTTGTTATAGTAAGGGGTTCTACCGATGGATTTGCTGACCTTGGAGAGAAGGTAAATGTATTTACTCTTTACTACATGAATGGTTGCCCCCACTGTATGACTCTTCTCCCTGCTTTCAAGGATTTCGTTGCAGCTGGTCAAGTTGTTGGCAAGGGAAGTAAGACAAAGATTCGTATGTTGGAACAAGGGGACCCTAATGCAGCTCCTGAATTACAGGCTCGTAATATAAAGGGATTTCCTACTTTTATTCTAGCTACAACGGATGGAAAATATCTTGAATACCAGGGAGACCGCACAGTCCCCGCCATGACTGAGTTTATCAAAAAGAATGCCGTCTAATAATATCTTGGGATCCTGACTTTTTCTTATTTAGCCAGCTTTCACCAGCTTGAAATCCTCTCCATATCAATGATTCACGTGTATCCCGGCTAATCTCAAAATCCCAGGACTGAACATCAGTGATAGGAATCTTTATTATCCGATGATTATATTTTCTCAATACACTCTCATAATCAGAATGTATTAAGCAATCAAATAAAGAATTAACGAATGACATTAAATCTATAGGATCCTTCTTTTCACCACTTATATCGAATCCGATACCAATTGAATCTCTTACTTCATCTTCACTTAATAAGTGTAACGGAAGATTTCCTTGAATCCCCCCATCGCTCAATGTATTACCAGTTATAGGGTCGGTGGGTGGGACAAAGTAAAGTGGTAATGACATGGAAGCTCTTATCGCATCAATAATTTTTACATCGGGAGTTTTTTCAAATGAAAATTCACGAGTCTTACATTCTTTCAGGTCTGTAGCCCAGCAACGAAATTGTATATTTGATAATTTAAGATTATGAAATTCTGAAAATGTTATATTTGAGCTTACTTTTACCACAACTCTCAATATTGATTCTAAGAATTTAATAAGATTTGTTCCGTCGTCTATTCCAAATGTCTCAGGAAATCCAACAATTGCATCAGGTGTTATATTTCTGAGAAGGCTGAAATCAAAGTTTAGAGCTACATGTTCAATTACATCAATACCTAGGCCAGAAGCTATCATAAATGCTAGCCATGAACCTGCACTTACTCCAGAGGCTTCTTTGATACTTTTTAGTAATCCTCTTTCATAAAGAGCCTTTATTGCACCAACAATTGATATGACCTTTATACCACCACCACTTATAACTAGATATCTTGGCGGAATCATTTAGTCATAGATTACAATAATTATTTAGATAAGCGGAGATTTCTTTTTAGGAAAGAGTCATACATCTGTAGAAATGTCAGGAGTTCCTCAACTACCTGCCTCGTCATTATTTGACGTAAGAATTAAAAAGGATCAAGCCCGGCAGACTGCGTATAATAGCATTCTTGAGCAGGCTCTACAGAAAATCGTCCACTCTGCTTCAGCCCCTAATCAACCAACTTTTGTGTATTTTAATATTCCACCCTTTGTCCTAGGCCTACCCTCCTTAGATTTGAAAGATTGTGTAGTCTATGTTGTTTATCAATTAAGGCTTCAAGGATATGAAGTTCGTTATACATTCCCAAATCTCCTATGGATTTCTTGGGCACACCATGAGCGTCAGTATTTGATGGAGAAGAATCCAATTGTGCAATCGATGATTCCCCCTAAGATGGCTGGTCCAGAGAAGAGAAAGGGTGCCTCCATGGTCTCCCTACAACAGGCTGCAGTATCAACCCCGAATGCTGGACCTATCTTAAGAGCTGCGGATTACACTCCACCCGCTGCATTTGTTGAAACAATGGAACGCCCTTCCCCCTATGCTAAACCAAAGCAGACAGTTAGATTTTCAGATTCAAAAGACCCTCTGGGAAATGTTTTAGATGAATTGTGGAAGCTATAAATAGGATGAAATTAGACATTAGAATATTCATAATTGGAGTTGCCCTTTTAGCAATCCTCATAACGTTACATTATAATTTAGAATCATTTCGAGCTCCGGCTGACCCTACGTGTCCTAGGGGTGGATATAGTAAAAAAACAGGGGGTCCTTGCTCAGGACCTCCCCCTGGCACATCTACAAGCACTGGGGCCTCTAGTGGGGCTTCCAGTGGAACCTCTACAGGCACTGGGACCTCTACTGGAACCTCTACTGGAACCTCTACTGGAACCTCTACTGGGACCTCTACTGGGACCTCTACAGGCACTGGAACCTCTACTGGGACCTCTACAGGCACTGGAACCTCTAGTGGGACCTCTACAGGCACTGGAACCTCTAGTGGGACCTCTACAGGCACTGGAACCTCTATGGGCACAGGAACCTCTACAGGAACCTCTACAGGCACAGGAACCTCTATGGGCACAGGAACCTCTACAGGAACCTCTACAGGCACAGGAAGCTCTATGGGCACAGGAACCTCTATGGGCACAGGAACCTCTACAGGAAGCTCTATGGGCACAGGAACCTCTACAGGAACCTCTACAGGCACAGGAACCTCTACAGGAATCCCTATGGGTGCTGGGATCTCTATTGCATACCCAGCTCAATCCTTGGGCATTAATTATTACAATTTACCTACCACGAATCCACCTGCCCCTCAATATGACACAACTCTAAACTCTGCAGGTCAGCCAATTGATGATATATACGATGGGATATATAGCACTAAATTTTACAATTCAGAGGAAGATTACATTGATAATCGTCTATCACGAGATTACAAGTCTCGCCAAAGACAATTTGACCAACCCTCATTATCTTCATATAACAAATATAGGACAAACGGTTATGATTCATCGTGTAGTTTTAAGTCTTATGGAGAGGAACAAGATGATGAAGAATGTGAATGTCTCGGCTAAAACGATTATCACTGGTTTTATAAAAATATAAAATTGAAATCAGGCAGTAGCAATCGATGGGTACCAAAATGGAGTGTGTAATTTGCTATGACAAGATAACTAAGTCTGTAACGTGTGCTAAATGCTCTTCTTCATGTTGCCAGAAGTGTTTTCAGACAAATCTTCTGAATTCTCCACTCACAGCCTCTTGTATGCACTGTCGCACTCCCTTATCTGATGATTTCATCCTAGACAATACCAAGCTTTTATGGCGCACTCACGAATACAAGACTTATAAAGAGAACCTCATGATGGATATGGAGAAGGCTCGTCTTCCCGATACCCAGCAATATGCGGCTGCTGTTATCAACGCCAGAAATCTTATTGTCCAAACAAGAGCTGAGGAAGCACGACTTGCTATTATGTTTAAAACTTCTAAGAAAGAAGAAAAGGAGGAAGTTGCAAGGAAAATAGATGAGGTCAGGCGCAATCGTCGTCATGCTTTACGCGCTGAAATGTTCTATGGTCGTATTCCTAATATATATGGAGCTCCAGAAGTGGCACCAGTCAAGAAGCAATTCGTAAAAGCCTGTATTGCAACAGAGTGTAAGGGATTCATGAATGAGGATTTTGAGTGCCCTCTTTGCTCAACAAAAGCCTGTAAGGACTGCCACGAGTCTCTGATTGAAGGCCATACCTGTAACCCTGATGTGGTAGCAAATGTAAAAGCTCTGGCAAAAGAGGCGCGCCCATGCCCCACCTGCGCTGCAAATATTTCCAAGATTGATGGCTGTGACCAGATGTGGTGCACGCAGTGCCAGACTACTTTCAGCTGGCGCACTGGCCTCAAGGAGACTGGTCATACCCATAATCCCCACTACTACGAGTTTATGAGACGCAATGGCGGTCAACTACCAAGGGCTCCTGGAGATGCACCAATGCAAGCTTGTGGTATGCCAACTCTAAGGGATATTCTTACAAGAACTGGGAGGCCAGATGATTATGACGCACTTACTCGAGGATGGGCTAATTATCTACACAGGCAGCGTTATATCAATGCAGGAAGGACTTGGCCTCCTGACCAATATCACTGGAATACAGATCCTGTTGATTACACTGTAATAGAGCCATGGCCAATGCCAGAGGATCTTAAGAAACCCCTTGCATCTGATACTGCCTATATAATTGCCCTCACAGCCTACCACCAGCATATTATTGATAAGAACCAATTCTACGTTAACCAGCAACCCATTCAGCCTCCAGATAATCATGTCTTGCGAGTAAAATACATGCTTGGAGAGATTGATGAACCCAAGATGCGTGTGCAAATTCAGAGGCTAGATAAGGCGTATCGCAAGGACCTTGCGAAGCGTCATGTCTATGAAATGGTTTACCAGGCTTCTTCTGACATTTACAGAAATATGTTGAACGCAACTGGGAAACCAGAATTTCATAATACCTACCTCCAACTTATTGAGCTATTAACATACGCAAATGGTTGCTTTAATCGCCTAGAGAAGGTCTACACCTGTACAATTAGCAAATATAACTTGAATCCCTTTCAAATCTGATGGAGGAGCCCATATAGCCTAGTTGCAACAGCCTTGCCAATTTTTCTTTTTCCATCAGACATTTCTGCTAATTCTACTTCACTCTTAGTCATTAGAGTTTCTAAGGATCCAACCTTTTCTAAGACTATGCGAGCAAGGGCCTCACTCATTCCACGACATTGGGTTAGAACTCCTAGTAAAAAAGATTCGGATGTATCCCTGGAAGTTGATTTAGTATAAGATGCAGCGATTGGTGTATTAGTATTTCCTGCACCTGATTGCCAACTGAAGGCCCCCTTAGCTTTTACCCATTCTCCTTCTATTATGTTAGCGAGGGCCAATGTAGATTCCATAGAAGTCGTCTGGAATACTGGAATTCTATGCTTGAATTGAATCTGAGAAATAATTTTTAGAACAGAGTCACCAGTAAATCTGCGACCGACAAAACTCTCCGTTTTACCTTCAATAACATAACCAATTGCAACCTTCTGTTCATTTGCATAGGCTAACATTCTACCTCGTTGTTCTTCATATCTTCCATCGATTATGCTCGCTTCTAGATCTGTCAAAGATTTGCGCTCGAGAATAACACCACCCTCTTGCAATATATTGTCACTCATGTCGCCTATCCAGATATCACCGACAGGAGGAGTTATGATTTGTAGACTAGGGGCTAGAGCCTGTAATCCTTTCTCTCTGTAGTCTAACCAAATGGGCATAGTCTATATGAGATTAAATTGTTTATACCTTACTTCTGTAAATCATTGGAACTGGAGGTATTATATTGTTACCCCATTGCTTTGGATGTTTTGGAACGCCCTTTACAGACATCCCTAAACAATGAACCTCCTTATCTATTATATTTCTTAGCCAATCCGGTTCCTTCTGTCGTTCATCAGGTCCCTTTGTTCCCCAGGCATAGACTATAAGACTACACTCAGAAGCCATTTCTTCAATACTGGTCCTATTTTTTGCATGAATTTCATCAGGAATCTGGATAGTTTTTAAATCAGCAGGCTTCGATGAAATATGCGGATACAGGTTTCCTACATAGAATCCTCCATAGTTTTCCCATTTTTTTGTAATCTCTAGTAATAACTTAATAGTCTTATCATCCTCAGTTGTATCAGCAGTAGATGGGTTAATCATTATAAATAAGATTTTATCCATTGTCTGATCCCAGATTCTATGAAGCTTGTACCTGTAACCATCTGATATATCTGCCCCCCTTTGCATCATAGATTCAGTATAAGGATTTACATCGCAAATTTGTCCATAGTTATTATATACTACCCATTCCTTCTTAGCCCCATTCCTATTCAAGGGATCTATGCCCTTACATGCACAGATTCTCAGTGTCTTTCCATTATATCCCCATTTACAATTCTCGTTAAACGTTGTTTTTATCCAGGGCCTATCATATGAATCAACCTCCTTGTTACAATAACGACATTCATTTGCTTTATCGCTCAATTCATCAAGATACTGCTTAGACATTTCGTATTCTTCTTTACTATTAAACATCGGCATAGACACACTTGTTGATCTGCTCATCTATAATACATAAGCCTCATAGGCTTAAGTATTATGTATTAATTATATGTTTACTTAGGCTGACCAATCCAATCAGTCGTGGGATAGGTAGGTGCAAACATCCGCTCTAAACCAGGTGTCCAGCGCATGTAATCGGTCCGCGATGAACGGGTGCTCGTGGTAGGCTCATAAAAGGGATCACGTCCTGCTGCTGTTTCCGTGGCTGTAGGTGGAACTTCAATGTTTGCTTCTCCTGCAGCAAGACTACTAGTGTTCGCAGGAGCATCTGGAAGATCATCCTCATATTCTATCTTATCCTTTAGACTCCTAGTATTTACTACTTCAAAGACATTGCCTTCCTTGCGAACTACAGTTGGAACAAGACCCTTAGGTTCATAGATTTGCTCTAATAATTTTTGTGCATCGTATGCATCATATGTAGTCATAGATCCAGATTTTCTTGGTTGATATGTTGATAGAATTGCTTTCTCCTCCTTTTCAATAGAACTTGTGTCGGGAGGTGTTAGATTTCCAATGCCAATATCCTTATAAGGTTTATTTAACTCCTCGGCTGAGGAATCAGCTGAAAATCCTTCGATATACTTTGCCTGTTCAGACTGGAATTTACTTGAGTTTGGAGGGTAATTCACCCAATCTAAGGGATACTGACGTGTCTTTTTATTGATTTCTTGTTTCTTTAGTTCTCTATCTCCCTCATTTACAAATACAGCTTCCAATTCATATTGGTCAAGATTTCTTATAGGTTCTGTAGTATAAGGGAACATAGATTGATTTGAAGTATCTAGAACCACTTTTGATGAATCAGTAAATCCCTGTGTCTTAGGAGCAGGTTTATTCATAAAACGTGTTGCAATCACAATAGCTAATATACATAGTCCAGCAATTGAAATATATTTAGTATTTATCCAGTCCTTCATTACTAACTTGTGTCTATAAAACTTTATAGTATATTATTAGATGCCTGTGCAAAGGAAAACCAGAAAGAATTCTCATGTATTGAATGTCCGGTCTGGTGGAGCCGTAAAGTCATTTGAGAAAATTCTTGGAAAGGGTCCTCTAACCTTAGTTTACGTGAATGCAAAGTGGTGCGGTGCATGCCACCGATTCAACGATGAAGTCTGGGAACCCTTAACAAAGCTAAAGAATCGCTCCGTAAACTTAGCCTCTGTAGATTCTGAAATGATAGGAAATACAAGTTTAGCAAATGTCCCTCGTAGTTTTTATCCAACTCTCATGCTGGTTGGAAAGGATAAGAAACCTGCCACATTTGAGGATGAGGAGGGTAATCCAACAAATACAATGCCTCGTAATTCCACACTTTCTGAAGATAGAGAGGCTCTATCAAATCTTGTTAGGAATCCAACTCTAAAGTCAAATATGCCTAAATCTCCTTATGAACCAAATAGTTACACTGAGAGTTCATTAGCTAACTCTGTGCCTATGGCTAACTCGGGGCCTATGGCTAACTCCCTAGCAGCACCTAATACTATGGTAATGCCTACAACTGTGAATAACACTCGTAAGTCTAATAAGAGGCCTAATACATTACCGAACCTAAACTCTGTAGCTACGCCTAATACCTTAAAAAAGTCTATTAATCAGACCTTAAATCAATTAAATCCTAGTTCTCTCTCTAACCCTGCTGGCAGGACATTAACTCTCCTTAAGAATATGGGTGCCTCTGGGTCTAAGCAAGTTTTAAGGTCTACACCCCCTGATGTCGATTCTGACCTCATTTCATCACAAACAAAGTCTCAAACTCCCACTTCTCTTGAACCCGTAAGAGGTGGTATGCTTGATGCTATTCGTAACAAAACATGTTCATTGAAGGCAATGCTTAAGTTACGTCAGTCTACACGCAAACAAAGGAACTAATCGTGCTATAAAAATTGGGCCCGGGGCCTTTTAAAACTAAGCACACAAATATGCCGGTAACTTTTCATATTCTCGATGCCCTCTCACGCGACCAATACATGAAGGTCACGCGAGAGACTGAAGATGAGAAAGAGGTGGAATTAGCTTGGGATTCTGGTGAAACAGATGATGTTCGCAAGGCACTTGGAGATAAGGTTGAATGCCAGATGGTGATTCACCTCTTCGGAATGACTGCAGATGGCGAGAGTTTGAGATGTGATGTAGAGGGTTTCCGGCCATATCTTTTCGTCAAGGTCCCACCATCCTTGACAGTTGGTCAGTTTCAAGAACAACTTAGATTCATGGCTCCAGAGTCAATGAAGATTGAGCGTGAACAGAGAATGGAACTCTATGGATTCACAGCTGATGAGAAATTCACATTCTTCAAGCTTTCTGTTGGAAACATGAAGGACTTTCGTCTCTTAAAGAATATCTTTCTCGATGATCATCAAAGTCCCATATTCAGCACGAGTAAGACTTCGGCACCTCTACAGGTCTACGAGTCAGGACTTGATCCACTTCTCAGATTCTTTCACCTCCGTGATGTTGCACCTTGTGGCTGGGTTACTGTGGAAGCAGACGAAGATGGTGTTGATGAGAATACTGATATCAGAGTAATTTCTTGCTTATGGAATGATGTGTCTCCTGAATCTAAACCTCCAAAGCCATCTGCCCCATTCAAGACACTCTTTTGGGATATTGAGTGTTATTCAAAGTCAGGAGACTTTCCAGTAGCAAAACCTGATAGAGGCCTTGGTGACCCAATTATCCAGATTGGATGTGTTGTCAAGGATTCTGATGGCTCCATACAGAAAACAATCTTTGTCCTCGATACTTGTGATGATATTCCAGGGGCTACTGTGAAACATTTCAAGACTGAAAAGGAAATGTTGGTCAAATGGTTTGACTGGCTTATTGAGACGAATCCAGATATCTGGGTTGGCTACAACATCTTTGGTTTTGATGAGCGTTATGTTTGGCAAAGGGCTGAGCTATTGAAGATTGTTAGTTATGATTCTATACAAATGATGAGTCGACTCTTTGGACATGGTGGTAAGGTATCATTACAAGAAAAACGCCTGGCTTCCTCTGCGCTTGGTGATAACTATCTCCATACCTTATCTTTACAAGGGAGGCTACAGATTGACTTGTATCACGTGGTGAAACGTGGATACCAGTTACCATCTTACAAGCTCGATGAAGTGACCAAATACTTCATGTCTGGTAAGCTGAAGACAATCAAGAAGAATGAGGATGGCACCTGGAATATTCAGACAAGTGCTACTGGTAACGCAAAGGTAGGTCGTGCAGTTATCTTGTTAGATGAAACGGGTGATGAGCTCACTGACAAGCTACCAATTGCGGAAGTCGGTCAGGGATTCTTAAAGGTCCAGCCATCGGATGCTGATTCAGAAGTTGATACTGATTTAGCAGTAAAGTGGGTTATTGTAAAGGATGATGTAAGTCCTGCCGATATCTTCAGGCTTCACCGAGGAACCTCGGCTGACAGGGCTACCATTGCAGCTTATTGTATTCAGGATTGCGACTTGACAATGGATCTTTATAATAAACTGGAGACATTCAATAATGCTATGTGTATGGCAAATGTATGCTCAGTTCCTGTTACGATGATCTTTACGAGAGGTCAAGGAGTTAAGATTGAGTCTCTAATCTTCAAATTCTGTAATACAGCTAATCTCACCATTGTAACACAGACATCCACCCCCTTCAATTACGTTGCACCCGAGGGTTCAGAAGAAGTCCAGGATTCCTATGAAGGAGCGATTGTTCTCGATCCTACTCCAGGGTTTTATACTAAGAGTCCTATTGGTGTTTGTGACTTTGCTTCTCTTTACCCATCGACTATTGAATCAGAAAATATCAGTTATGATTCACTCTTATGGACAAAGGATTATGATTTGAGTGGAAATGAAATCAAGACTTCATCCTATGGAGACATTGCAAAGTATCAGGCAAAGGGTGAGGCGATGGGATGTAGGTGGATTGATATCTCCTTCGATATTTGGAAACCTGACCCTCAGGACTTTCGTAAGAATCCTAAGAAGTTGAAGATGGGGACAAGGGTGTGTAGATATGCTCAGTATCCAGGAGATAGAAAGGCTGCTTTACCCAGGATTGTTCAGAATCTTTTGGCAGCCAGAGCTGCAAAGCGTGCTGAGATTAAAAAGGAGTCTGATCCTTTTAGGAAGGCACTTTTGGATGCTGAGCAGTTAGCTTACAAGTTGACAGCTAATTCTCTGTATGGCCAACTGGGTTCTGGAGTTTTCAAGGTTCGCCTGCAAAATCTAGCTGCATCTGTAACTGCTTATGGCAGGAAGCAAATCTTGTTTGCAAAGGCTGCCATTGAAAAATTCTATGGCCCAGAGGCAAAGGATCCAAGATGCTCGGCATTTGTAGTATATGGTGATACGGATTCTCTGTTTGTGGAAATTAACCCAAGGAATCCTGTAACAGGTGAGCGCCTGGAAGGTCAGGAGGCAATTCAAGCCACTATTGATATTACTACAGAAGCAGGTGAATTCATTACCAAGGCATTAAAGAAACCGCATGACTTTGAGTTTGATAAGGCATTCTATCCCTTCATTATCTTCAGTAAAAAGCGCTATGTGGGTAACATGTATGAGGAAAATGCCACAGATTATGTCCAGAAGTCCATGGGTATTGCTACAAAGAGGCGTGATTATGCGAACATTGTCAAGACAATCTATGGTGGTGCTATCAAGATACTTCTGACAAATAAGGATGTGGGTGCGGCTGCAACCTTTGTAAAGAAGTGGGTGAATGATTTGATGGACAATAAGGTTAGCTTGAATCAGCTGATGCTGACAAAGAGCTTAAGGTCTGAATATAAGACTGCTACGCCTCCTGCTCACAAGGCTCTGGCTGACCGCATTACCGCAAGAGATCCAGGGAATGCTCCAGCTTCTGGAGATCGCCTATCCTTCGTCTACTTCAAGCCCCCCATGGGATTCAAGGGAACACAGGGAGACCGCGTGGAAACTCCGGCCTTTATGAAGGCAAATGGCCTCAAACCAGATTCAGAATATTACATTGAGCACCAACTGGAGAATCCAATTGGTCAACTCTTCAGCATCTTGATTGATCAGTTACCAGGAGCCAGGCCTCCTCCCCAAGGCTGGAATGCTGATCCTGATATGCAACTAGCTGAGAGAGAGCTGTATGCTCGCGACTACTTATTCAAAACTGCTAAAAATAAGAATACAAATACCTTGTTTAAGGCTTGGGGGATGTCAGACATTGTTATAAAGACACCTCAGGCTACTGCTATGGCTACAAGGTCAAGACCAAAAGCTCCAGAAGTTACAAGGGCTGAACAGCTTCTGCTGGATCAATTGCTCGTAGCAAATTCTAAGAGAAAACCTAAGAAGAAGTAAGATGATACAGCTACAAACTATTAATCCTAAAGAGGCTCCCAGTGTTTTACAAATGTGGGAGCAAGAAGATTTTTATTATACTGGAATGAAAACATCAATTGCAGGAAAAGTAAATATGGCAGCTAGACCAAATCCATATCTTCAGAATAATGAACCTGTGGCTAGCACGGAGATAGTAAAGTTTGATCTCCCCTTGACTGGACCTATTCAGATTGTCTATTTAGACGGAAAATCTGATGCAGGGCTTCCCCATACTCGTGGAAAAAAAGGAATAGCTCTACCTATATTCTTCTTATGGCATCCTAGTGAAAAAACGATTCAACACGAGTTAGTCCATTTATCTCAGAAAGAATTTAAGGATATCTGGTGGAAATTCTATCTTACTAACTGGAATTTTAGACCTGCTAGTGAAAAACAATTTCTTGCAATTCCTGAAAAATGGCGTTCAAGAAGGCGTATAAATCCAGATACTCTTGGAATTCCGTATACTGTATGGAAAGATAGATATATACCCTTATCTGTCTTTACAAGTGAAGAAAGTCCTGATCTACGTTATTGTAAGAGGGGGTTTTGGGATCTTAAGATGAGTCAATGGACATGGGAGGAACCTCCGGATTGGATAAGGACCTTTGGTAATGGATTTAATGATGAGCATCCAAATGAAATTGCTGCACACTGGATTGATGGTTCAGCTGGCGAAGAAAAGAAAAAATATATTCTAGGCCACATTAAACTTCAATAATCACTATATTGAAGGGTAAATTTAAACACTCATCGTCTTCGTCATGAGAACCACCTTGAGAAGGCGAGGGTTTATTCGAAACTAAATCCCTGCAACGACTTGCTGAATGTCCTGCCTCATTACAAATTCTACAAGGACTGGAATCAAACATACTTTTCACTCCTTTTCATTTAACTGTCAATTTTATTGAGTGGTGGGCTATAATATACATTCTTAAGACCATATTCTCTCATACATTTCTCGAGAAAGACCTTGCACTGAGAGCAAGGTTTCGACCCTACGAATGGATGTAGTGAATCAGAGTTTCTCGAGATTCGAACTACATACATTTCAGCTCCTTTCAGCTGATGAATATTTCCTATTTCCTTTACGACATTACGCTCAGCATGTATACTACTTTCACAGTATCCAGAACCTCTACTTCTTGAACCAAAGGCATTCGTAGCTTCTGCTATAATCTTTCCACGTTTCATTAAGATTGCAACATGAATACTAGCAAAATGAGCGTATTTCAGATTCATTGTCCTTGGATTACTCAGAATATAATCCAAGAGCCATTGATCGCATTGTCGAATAGGCTCCATTCGTTAGCACAAATAAACCTAAACCAAGTATCAATTTTTTTATAACCATGCTTGCACTTTAGCTTGTAGTTGTTTCTTATATTTTAGCCATCCGTTATATATAGACTTGTGGTAAGAATCAAGCTGTATTCGGTTCTTTAGAAAGTGTTTAATTAATTCTGCAACTTCTTCCCATGTGTTAGTTCGTAAAAAGGGTATACCTGATTCCAGTAAGATCTCAGGTAATTCAGTAAATACAGGAATACAGCCAGATTCTATAGCTTCATAGAATCGATAGGTCTCTATATTATTTCCTCTAGGACATGGAACAAATATAGTATCCTGTAATAAAGAAAGGTATTCAGATTCTTTTAACTGTGAAGGATCATTCCAATCAGGATAGTATGTCAAAAGCTTCGGTTCTATTTTTTCAAGTGCACTCAGTTGCTCAGATCGCCCCTTCCAATTTGTTCCACAGAATGACCAGGTATACTTTCTTTCTCCCAATGGTTTCATAGAACCTTTCACTTTCCAGTGATACCCTAGGGGAATCGTTAGAACCTTTTCATTTGGTATATCATTTCTCTTATAGAATCGAAGAACTCCCTTTACATCTGCACTTGAATAAAAGAAATATGGATCCTGTTGGAATTCATCAGAAAAATGTAGAATCTTAAACTTAATTCCAGCTTTCTGTAAATTATCCAACCATTCGAATTGTTCTAACCACTTAGATCTTATTAACGTTACAACTAGATTATTACAAGAATCTAATTTAGTATCCTTAGATACAGGTTCGATAGTAAAACTGGGGCCAAATAGTTCTTGTAACCAGGGGCCCTCATATATAGTATCATTATTTAGTTTACATAGATCTAACGATACAAATCTAGGAGGTTTCTTAACTGGTTTTACAGTATTCATCATTTGCCTATATACGCTATCAACGGTTGCATTGATATTTAGATTTGTCCCTATTGCGAGACACGCCTCTACTTCTTCTGAAGAAAATCGTTCATCATTATTCCATAGGTCACTATCGAACTTATCAATCCGACTAAAGTCATTGAAATCTGAGTTCAAATAAGCAGGATCATCATCTTGAGAAGCTCCTGCTACTAATGGGTCCAAAACGTAAACATTCATCTTATCTAATGGATTAAATAGCATATGATCAGCACTTGTCCAATACCCTCTCTCTTGAATTACCTTTAGAAGTTTAGAAGCACCCTTCCGTGATAGAACATATGCATAGGTGCAGAAATGAAATTGCCTCGTTGGTTCAGTTTGACCAAAGAATGTATTTGGAGCAATTCTACTGAGGCCAGGTAATACTGTCTCCAAGACATTTTTAAATCCCTCTTTATTGGGTGGTAAGACACCACCTAGGTAAATACATTCCCAGTCAACTGGTAGTTTAGAATATACCTTTGCCCATGCTTCCTTCCAGCCA
>Ga0209770_10000549_pt1 | contig 20529 bp, 36 predicted proteins | sample LauGreSu1BDMLBDD_2_FD_187572 | JGI IMG/M metagenome (GOLD analysis project Ga0209770, IMG submission 187572) | Freshwater lake microbial communities from Lake Michigan, USA - Su13.BD.MLB.DD (SPAdes) (version 2) | ecosystem: Environmental > Aquatic > Freshwater > Lake | place: Lake Michigan, USA...
AATACCACCAGCTCTAAATCTACCTCCTCTACTATAACCTACTTGATAAAACCAATGTAAATCATCACTCTTTAACTTGGTTGTAGCTTCATCACTACACTGATCAAGATATTTGAAAATATCATCACTTGTAGAACAATTAGGAGATACTAATCGTTGATCTAAACCAGCGTGGGTCAATAGAATACCATCCACAACACAAGCCCAATTAAATTTCTTTTGAAAATAACCTCTATGTTTTTCAATTACATCATTGATTCTATCAAACTTCCATTGTTCATAACCACTACACCAAACATTAGGTGCGTCAAACAAATAATGTAGATCATGATTGCCAAACAAAGTATAGTTACTCTGATTTGGTAAGAACTTTTCTAGTAGATACTTTGCGGTATCTGCATAGTGTTGTGGTTCATCATATATGAAACTATCAAACCAATCACCGAGACAGATATTAATGTCACCGTCTTCTTTTTTGATGATAGTATCAAGCTTTTGATGATTGTTGTGTGGATCAGCAACAATTACAATTTTCTTTTTATCTGAACTGAAATTTAACATAACCTATGTTACCATTGAACAAGTCAAAGGTCAAGACTTTTATTTTTTATTTTTGTGAGTAACCATTTGACCATTTCTTTTTTGGTTGGAGTTTGACCGTCATTTCTAATATTATAGAAATCCAATTCCAAGTCAAATAGTTTTTTAGTTGGTTCCAACTTTGATAACCACTTATCTGATATTGTTTCATCTGATGATAGTGTATATAACTCTTCCAATGAGAAAATTATAAATTCATATTCAACTTTTGAAACAATGATTTTTTTCATTTGATAACTAGTTGTATTTGATTAGTGTTTACTTCATTTTTGAAATGACCGTATCCCAGATTTTTGTCATTCATACATCCACTGCAAAGTAGTAGTGATAATAATATAATCTTTTTCATATGTTTATCAGAAAAATTCACCAGTTGTAACATCTGTTGTAGATACCTCAATCATTTGAATCTCAGGTGACATTTTATCAATATCAGGATATTGAGTTTCAATTGGATGTTTGATATTCTTTAAAATATGTTTCTTTTGTTTCTTATCAGTTGGCAGTACATAAATATATCTCAATTTCTTTAACTTCTTTTTAATCCAGAAAGTTTTTCCAATGGTCTTTTTGAGATTTTCTATGTCATTGCTACCATACTTTTCAGTTAAAGTTCTACTATGAATCCAATCATAATTAGGAGGACCATTCAAGCTTACAACAGAGTTCTCATATGCACAAATTTCTTTTGCATCTTGATACAACCAGTTGGTTGCTTGATAGATTTTACCTGAATGACCTTGCTCTGGATCAGCATAACTGATCAAACACTTGATATCAGGTCTATTTTGACGTAACCAGTCAAAACTTTTACCCAGTGAATATGATTCAATATTCTTACCATATCCATCTGCAATCCAAAGTCTTGTTAGTTCAAATACTTGTTGTGGTTCAACAACTGTACAAATACTAGCCGCACTGTCTCTACCAACAGGATGTCCGTATATGATAGCTCCAATCAATTTTTCACCTGCGTCAAAATGTACGTTACTGTCACTATTTTGTTTGTAGTAAACACCCAAAGCAACGCTACACATTGTCCATCTATGTGAATAATGATTCTTCACAATGATGTCTTTTGCTACTTTCTTAGTTACTTCTCTTATAACTACATTAGATGTTACTACAAAATTTTCTTCAGGCATAATATGATTCAATAATCTTAATCTGTGAATCTGACAACTTCAAGTATTTATATACTGATTCATCATTCCATTCTTTATCAAGATCCAATAGTGGTAGATTATATACAATAGTGTTAGTATTAAATCCACTCCATTGTGTGATATCAATGATGAACTGATAAAAATTCAATTTGAGAATCTTGGTCAAATTCTTGGCCTGTGTTTCATTTTCAACTGTATGGTAAATAGCATGATGTGTACCAGTACAGTTTTTATCATACCAAGGATTCAATCCACCTGATCCAATTGAAATGAATACCTTATACTTGTCATATTCAGGAATGGTCTTCAATGGCTTACCGTATTTTACAGTATTTGCATTGTGACTTACCCGTACAGTATAAATACTCTTGTTTTCATCATTAAGTTCATCAGAATCAATCATGTTACCAGAGTCCTTTGATTGATACTGACCCTTCTTATATGAGAAATCAAACTTCTTGACATACTTGTTGAAAATAATGTCATTAAATACTGTTTGAACACCATCAGTAAATACAGTTGGAACACAACTATCCACATCAAAGTCTACTTCAGTAGTTACCGTCTTTTTATTAAAAACACACTCAACCTTTGTTGGATGTGTCTTCTTAACCTTACGGTACAAGAAATAACAACTATGCTTGGAATATTCCAAAAAGTCCTTCTGCATTGAATTGATGTTCAAATATTCCAACTGATTGGTTTTGATCATCTTTGGAAAGAATTGTGTCTTCATGGATTGATAAATCATCCAGTTTGGACCAGTCAATCCAACAATATAACCACCATTCTTTACCAAACCATGTTGACATTCAAAGAATACATCAAACTTATCAGTTTCCTTGATAGGGGGAAATGATACAATCACATCAAACTCTTTGGTAATGTTGTGGTTCAATGTATTTACACGGATGATGTTATCACTATAACCTTTTGGGTTATAACGCAACTTGCTGAGAATAACGTTACGTTGTTGAATTTCAAACGCATAAATCATATTCTCAATAATATGTTTCTCACGTTGTTCTGGATTGGTAATTACCCCTTCCAGACCCTTCATAAGCCTATTTTTGAGTGCAATTAGAATTGAACCAGATCCACTACTAGTATCAGCAAACTTCTTGGTCAGATCAGTAAATTCTGAGGCTGGTACCAAATCTACCAATTTAGTAGCTTGTTCAACGGTCAAATACTTATCACCGTATTCTTGTAGTGCATGATCATCTTCTGTTAGATAATTCAAAATCTTTTCAGGATTATCCTTGGAAAACTGATTGAAGAATATAATCTTTTGGTTCAATTGTGTTTTATCAACAATATACAAGTCCATAATCTTGATATAAGTGTCAAGATCTACTTTGTTGATATATTCAAATTCTTCACGGATAGAATCATTCTTATTCAGTTCTTCCATCAACTCATGGTATGTATGAAAATTGAAATTGGTTAGAATACAAGCCCATGGCCAATTTGAAAGAAGAAATTGAACCTTTAGTTCAGGATCTTTCTCCTTTTTAGACCGTTTACCCGTGATATTAACCTTAATATCCTTATTCTTACCACCCTTAATACCATTACCAGTTAGATCCGCAACAAAGTCATTTACCTTTGGCTTCTTGTAAAAAGCAGACAAATTACTCACAAGATCCTTAACTTCACTGTTAAAATTGGTAATAACACCACTAGTAGTAAAGTTTCTGATACCCATGATATCAATAAACTGTTGGTGAAGTTGCTTAATAAATGTATTTGGTGAATCTAATTCAACAAAGTTGAATCCATCTTCACTGATTTGTACAGGAGAAGACTTCAACCGTTTTTCAAGAATAACTTCATATCCCAACTTCTTATGAAGATGACTATAGTGTACTGACGTAGAATACATCTCCAACATACGAGATGGTAGAGTGTCAATTACAATTACCTTTTTACGGCCAGGACCTGCAGTACGGCAACGGTAACTGGTTTGAATGTAATTAGCATATGATTTTGTATCATCACTATGAATGACACAATCACATAGACGTAGAGTTACACCAACACGACATTGATCTACAACAATAATAATAGACTTCTTTTCTTTGGTTGGCATGAAGTCACTATTCATCTTTACCAACAACTTTTTGTTGTTAGACTCCAACTTGGAATTGGTGATATGAATATCATAATTGTCTGAAATGGTTGGAATAGAGTACAACAACTCACGCAACTTTTCTTGAGTAGGAATCTTATCCACTGTAATCAAAATAGAACGTGGATTATGCATCAAGATGGGGCTGCCATCCATTGAAATATCAGATCCTACACCAAACATCTTACGGTAGAAGTTATAAATTGCCAACTTATACTTGAATTCATCATCTTCAATAGTAAAAGCCTTAGCCCAAGTAAAGAATTCATTTTCTTCAAAGTAATTTTCAAGATTTTCCTTGAGAATAGTAGTAGCATTCAACCCATACCAAGAAATTGCAGGAAATTGCTTATAACGTGCATCAATAGACTTGTATGTTTGTTCATCTTCAAGATCATACAAATCAGTATTTTCAACGTTAAATGATCCAAGAATCAAGTTCTTTTCTGGTGTAGCAGATGAACCAAGAACATACTTGAACTTTAGAGTTGACAATGCTTCCTTAACCTTTTCAGTCTCTGCACCATAATGTACTTCATCAATGATGATTACATCAAAAGAGTAATTGACAAAGTTCTTGAACTTAGGTTTATCAAAATCCTTGAAGTCTTGAAGAGACACAAGAACAAAGTTCACCTTGTCAGATTCAAGGGTAATTTCCTTGATCTTGTCATGTGACACATTGATTACATTCCATCCTTCAAATGCAGTATATTTGTTGATTGTAGCTTCCCACTGTGCATTCAGAATAGGAAAGTGAGTAAGAAGCAGAATGTTTTTAGCATTCAGTTTCTTAGCCATATAACAACAAGTAATAGACTTACCAGACCGTGGCAAATGATTGAAAAGATAACTGAGAGGATAGTTTGACTTATTATTGAAATATTCCTCACAGTTTTCATGCGCATTGACTTGATGAGGCATCAAATCAAGAACAACACGTTGACCACGGATATATTCATTGTAATTGTTGTTATCAAACTTTACATCACTAAACACATCCATCAACTTGTTGAAGATCAAGCTGATATCCTTAAGGTCAATCAAAATGACCTTGTTACGAAGTTCTTTCAGATATGCAGGAGCCGCAGTCAAAGACAGTTCATTTTTGTCCTTGACAATTGCACCGTAGTACATATTGAAGTTCTTGTAAGCAGATTTGGTCTCAATCAAACGAAGACCATCCATTTCCAAGTCAGACCACTTGGTAGTGTTGGTAGAATTGAAGTGTTTGATCTTGGAACTGAAGGCAAACAAGGTTTCAGAGTTGGGTTCAAGTGCCAAGATGTCAATACGACCACTTGACTTGGTACCAAATGAAACGTTCTTGATGTTGGTTGCAATTTCATTTTGTTCAACCAGAAAAATTTGGTCATTGACACCAAAATTAAAGGTTGACAGATCAATTTTGGACAAAATTGCCAACTTGACAACCGCTTCAACAAATTTACCAATTTCAGATTCAGAACAATGAGAAATCAAATTCTCAAATGATCCGTTGAAATTGGTGAACTTGGAAATGTCCTTAGTCTTGAGAAAGTCTTTAACTAGTGTCTCAGTCATGAGTCAACTCTACCAGAAGTTTGTAGGAAATCAAGAAATTTTTTTCACTTCCACAAAATTTGTAGGATGACGATCAACCCACTCAATCCGATCAATGTCAATGTTTTTAAACTCAATCTTTCATTGAAATATATTTGAGTCAATATTGTGAACATTATGATACCAATACTGAATGTAAATATTCTGTTTGGCCACATCTTACCTTCAAAGACTTCTGTTAAAATTTTTGCTGCATAAATTGACAAAATGGTATTTGGCACACTTAAAAATACTAAATACCATTGGTATTTTTTGTAAAAGTCACTAATAAATTGTCCATATAACTGATGCCACCCAATTATATAGACAAATATCAATATACCTAATGCAATTAATAACTTCACAAATTGAAACTATAATAACCTGGCACAATTACTTGATCATATACCACAGTTTTTGTGGAAATAGTTGTACTAATAACATCTTTCACAAATTCTTCATAATCAATTGGATGTGATGTGACTACACCATATTTTAAAAATACATCCAGTAATAGTTGTGTATTTACTTCAAGATCAACTGTTTGAATATTAGTTGGTTGGTTCATCATAACGTTCCTCTAGTCTTTCCAATTGTTGTTCTAGTTGTTTTACATAAGTTTGTAAATTACCTAGTTGATTTTTGAGTTCACGTAGTTGATCATTACTTTCAGTTTTATTAGTTTTCTTTAACTCTTCTTTTGCAAGACAAGACAAATGATCTATACCAGCTAGATAGTCACAATCAACGTTATAGGTGTTTTCACCACAAACACTACATACCCATTTATCTTTGTATTCTTTTTCAAGAATTTGTTCAACTCTATCAAGAGTTTCAATTACTTCTGCATTTGAAGATGCATTAACAATGTCACATGTCCAATTTTCAACACCATCATCTCTATCCACTAATGATGGATACAATTCAGCAAGATTTTTTTCAATTAACTCCATATATGGACTTACTTGTTCTTGTTGAATGTCACGGATTTTCTTTGCGTACATCACAATGTTTTTCTTTACCAATACTTCACTATTTGATTCATTCATATTATTTGATTACGATTAATTGTTTAATTACTTGTCTTGTGGTGAGATAAAATAGAAATGGAATTAATACTATAAAAAAAATTGATAATATCAACAATATTCCCATTGAAAATAGAATACCAAAAACTAATCCAACAGTCAAGTTTATAACTTTATATAAAGTGTTCATTGTTTTAAAAATCTATTGTAGATTAACTTGCCAAGATTTGCAGCAAACTTACGTGCTTTCTTTTCTGGTAAATCATACAAATGTGCATGAAATGCTTCTTCAATTAACACATTAAGTTGTCTACGTGTTTGTAGTGTAGGATCAACAATAATTGAAGGATGTTTAACGTTTGGATTATCACATAAACCAGACGCATGATATCTACCATGAGGTTTTGCATAAATAACCTCATATTCTACTCCTTCAAAATTTTTGAATTTCATTATTCACCTTTCACAAAACTTTTCTTTATTTCTTTAAGAAGAATACTAATATCATCAAGACTACGCACTCTGTCTCTGTATAAAATTTCAGTCTTTACCCGTTCTTCATCAATAAGCTTAATCAAATCATTGATTTTTTGCATAGTAACTACAGGTTTATTACGCTCAAATTCATTTACATTCATTTTAACAACAATGTCCCTTCTTATCATCTGCGGTAAAACTATTCAAATAGTAATTATCTGAACGTATATCACGCAATCCATATAGTTCTCTGTACATAGTATAAACAATACCATCCAATTGTTTTACTATCATAGGAATACTTTTGGTCTTGTCTACTTCTTGCATTTCCAAACAATGTTTTTTGATAATACTATCAATTTTATCTTGCATTAGTTATTTTGTGTGGTTTTAATAATTTTACCGTCACAATTATAATAAGCCCTATAATAATTTGTGTGTACTACATATACACTATTTGTAGAGTTTTCAATCATACTGTAAGTAATATACCTGTTATTAATAGCATGTACTCTACTGCAAGGTGGTAGTGTCTCTAATGCTCTATTATAACTGTACCTCAACAACATTCCACTGGTACATCCAGTAGACAATAATGCAATAATTAATAGTTTCTTCATTCTGTTAACTCACGTTCTTCTACTGAATAATTATGACTGTCTTTGTACATATCACAATATTTCTGTGCGTTTTCTTTTTTTAAATATACCTTCTCAATAGCCAAATCATTGCCTCTATATGACATAATTAGATATACCTTAATCTTAGGTGGTTCTACTGTCATAGCAGTCAATAGAATTGCAGCAAGACTACCCAACACAATTTTATTAAAACGATTCATATTTGCTTAGTTTATTTTTATATCTTTGAATTGTAATATAGTCTTCATCCATATGATCATTAGCCTTTACAATTTCACGGCTAAATCTTTCTACTTCATCACACAGATAACGAATGTCTTCACACAACTTGGGATCAAGTGTAGTGTTACAATTATTGTTAGTAAACTCTTTTAGTCTAGCAACTATTTCTTTGTTAGTCTTCATTGGTTCTGTAAATTACCTTTTCAACAGTAATTCCTTTTTTATGTGACTTGGGACCATACATAGCCCCATACTGATTCTTGCTGTTAATATAAGCCATTAGATCAGTTTTAATGGCTTCTGCATCTACATCATCAAAGTTTGGTGGTAGATTTACTGTTAAGTAATATTTTGGATTATTGGTCATACTTTCCTTTTTTATGATCTTCTAAAGAATATTGTTTGTTCAAAACGTGTATATCAAAACATGACCAAGAAGACGGACATATTGGATATTTAGCACACATTGGTGTCATACTATCATAGTATTCTACTGGTTTTTGATCTGACTCTCGTATAATTGGATGATCAACCCACTTAAGATTTCTTAGTGGAAAGAAACTGTCACAGTTATGACAATGACACATTAAATTCAACTTTTCATCACAAGTAAGTGGTTCAGTTTTTAGTTTATCTCCATAAAAATATTCAACTGACTCTGATTTGCCTATTCTAATTGAACCACAACCTGTGGGGTTATGTTTAACATAGTAGTCTTCAAATTTTTCTAATACTATATCATTTGGAATATCCTTTATAATCAATGATTCAAGTTTTTTAATATATTCTTGATCCTCTTCAGATCTTGGAATCAACATTATATGTTTTTCTTGATTCTCTATGATTTCTTGAAGAGTCAACGGTTTCTTATAGTCACTCTTGATATATGGTTGAGACAAATAAGATACAGTATGCATAGCTGTACCAATGTTATTAGCTTTTTTATTTTTTTTATTCATAATTTTTTACCAGTGGTGAATAATATTTGATATAATAAATCCACACGTAATAAAGTTTACCAGAACAATGATAAACCTCAAGAGAAAACTAGCAAGAGCATAATTTACAGGCAATACAGGCACATCTGGCTTACATTCATCTGTATGACCTACACGGTGGTCAATAGTTCTTGCTAATGTCAAGAAAAACTTATTGGTTGTCATTATCTTTAGTGAGAATAAAAAAACCGTTAATGATTAGAATTAATCCAATAAAACACAATGTATAATACAATGCATTATCACTCATATAACCAGAAACCGTACAATTTGTAGATCACCATCAGCGTTCTTGGTTTCAAGAATTACATCAGGATGTGGACGGTCACAACTAAGATATACCTTAGCATTAGGAATATCTAGCTCCTTAACCATTTTCTTTTCCACTACATTTTTAAGCCAGTCAACAATATCTGATTTCTTTACATTAGTCATATATTTCAATTTCCCATCCAATTAGTTACATTTTCCGGTCCATTTGATTGTTGGATACCAACATACTTTACCTTGGTCAAATCCATAGGTAACTTGATGCGTTTCCAATCCCACAATGAAGGTAGATCACTATCATCCACGCATTCCCATTCAATGTCCAGTACAATTCTAGCTGATTTTGTTTTATTCATAACTTTCACGATCAATGTTAATCACATAAGGAAAACGAGGGATTTCATCATCTGGTGTAAGATTGAAATACTTCACCGTAGCACTCTTTCCAATATATTTCTTCTTGTTCTTTAACAATTCCTTCAAATATTCACGGTCACCCTTAATATTGCTATGAAACTCAATACCCTTATGGTTCTTGAATACCATGTGTCCAGCCATACCACTCTTGTTGCCTACACCTTCAACAATGTCAAGAATTTTGTACTCACTATCTTGAAACTCTTTACGTTTGAGCAGATGTTTGCTACGTTTGTTTTCATAAGGTCCATCAGTACGAACCATCTGACCTTCATAACCTTCATCAACATACTTTTCATACAACTCATTCAAATGTGTAATCGTGTCCACAAGGTGAGTCGGAACACGACGAACCACATTGTTATTAACAATATAAGTAGTAATGTCACTATTGCGGTCACTAAAAGTCTTCTGTACAATCCAGTCATAAACCCAGTATTGAATATTTTTTGCACTCTCAGTCAAATCTTCAGTTGTAGGCTTGGTCTTCTTTACCAAACTACAAATAGCATTAAAGTCATTGGCAAATTTGTCAGCATACAATTCACCATCAAGAATTGCATTGGGGAACCTATCAAAGAACGGTTTCAAAGCAACCAATACATGAGGAGCTGAAACAATAGCTTTACCATTACGGCTCCACATACCGTCTTTCTTTACAACACAACGAATACCATCCAACTTAGGTTGACTATAAACTGGATACTTCAAATCATCCTTATAATCATCATAGTTTTTTGCCAACATTGGTTCAGTAAATGAAGCTTCATCAATGTCATTGATGTTTTCAAAGTAACCACTTTCTTTCTTTTTCTTCCAAGTGGCTTTAGCTTCTTTTACAGCTTGATCTTCAGATGAAGTAGCATTCTTCTTACCTGAATTTTTCCCCTCACAAAGGGTCCATTCAGTAATTTGAATTGCTCCGTCAATTTGACCGTAGTGAGTACGATACTTGTTAGCATCAACTTCAATGGTCCAAGTTTGGATAGCACCCGTATTTGTACGGGCAAACAACATAGGTAGTTTCATATCTTATAAACAGATTACCACAGATTCAGCGGAAGTCAACCCCAAAGATTAAAAAAACTTGGAATAATAACCCAATACAATTCCACTTGCGGTGCCTACGTTCAGACTACGAACGGTACCCTTTCCAGAAATGGTCAGAATATGTTCACTATTGTCAAGAATATAGTCTGAAAGACCCTTTTGTTCTTCACCAAATATGAAAATGGGCTTAATATCCTTCACGTTAACGTTATCCATGAACTGAAACAGATCAGTACATTCATAATTAACGTTATTTTCAATGGAAATGAGGGTATAACCTTGATCCTTGATGGTCTTTACAAATTCTTCTTCAGTCTTGATAAAGGTAATATCAATGTAGTTATGAGTGCCAACAGTGCCTCGACGGTCATAATGTTTCTTACCACCCACGTAAAACACCTTTTCATAACCAAAGAAGTTACTGTTACGGATCAACGTGGACAGATTGAAGTCTCCGGTCACGTGCATCATGGCGGATGCAGCAGGAATGGTGTTATTAATGTAATATTCCTTGATTTCAGGCACGGTCTTGGTCTTGAGGTGGTCCAGAACGTTCATATCTTTATATAGAATTATTTATTAGAATTCCTAACCCATGAGAATCAGGGTAGTTGTAAAACTCTAATCCGTATTTTGTAGAAAGATCATAACAGACTTTTTTTACTTCGTCAAATGAATTCGTGTCATGAAAAATCACCACCTTTGAATGGTTCACTGCCCATTCACCACATTCATAAGTTTCATTGTAGGTATGAACAATATCAATATGAATCAAATCATAGATGTTGTTATTGTTTTTAATAAAATCTTGATAATTTGATTTTATTAATTCAATATTTGTATAATCTTTCAATACAAACTGAGTCATCTTTGAATGATCTCTTTTTATATATGAATGTATATCTCCTGTAAATGTATCTACACCAATTACTTTGGTAAAATAATTGGATAGTGCAGATGTTGAATAACCATATTCAACGCCAAACTCTAATGCAATTTGCGGATTAATATTAAACGTTACTATAATATCTTTTAGTATTGTAGGAATATCACCCCAAGCACTAATTACTTTTACCAATTTTGGCGTATCTCTTACTTTTGGTACGTATTCAATCATGTTGTGCATATTCCAGGCCACTTTTGTGATAGTTTCTGTCTATATTCACCGTATCTGCCCCAACATGAACCTCTTTTTGAAAGAGTATATGAATGATGGTTTAAAAATGATTTTGAATTTTTATACACTTCATCATAACCAAGTGTTATTGGCGTTTCTTTTGAATCAATTAATATTGTATGTACACTTTTTTTACGTATACGTTGAATATTTGCACAATAGTCTTCTACATACAAATGATAGTCATCAAATGTAACATCATCAAACAATAATTTGTCATCTGGACGGATTACAATAAAACAACAATCTAATGTATCAAGTGGATAAATTTGATGTGAATCTGACCAAAAGTAGTTGTTTTGTTTATCTACACCAACCATTCCAATTGCGCCAAAGTCAGGTAATGCGCAAATGGTCATTTTTAGTCTGTCTAGTAAATTTGGTGAAAATGTAACATCTTGATGGGTAAGAATCAGATATGGTGTGTTACACTTGGAAATCAACTCATTATAATTAGCTGCTGGCTTGTTTTCATCAGTTGTACTTAATACATCAAAGTCTCCTTCCAAGTTATCAATACTTGGTCCTAGATAAGTTTCATAAACGTACTTATTGTGTCTGATATAACCTATTGTAAATTGTTTCACTTTTCTTTGTTTTTGAGTTTTGTTGAGGGCGTTTTCTTTGTTTCAGTTGATTTATTGAAAGTCTTTTTATCAACAATACCTTTACTCTCCATTTTTTTCAATTGTTCATTCATTAGTGAATGGTCTTCATACTCTTTTTCTGCAGTTTCAATTACCTTAGCAAGAAATTCAGTCATAATTCCGCTCATATTATTACGTTCTGTGTCCTCTTTGATAGCTAACTGCTTCCACTTAGGCATTTGATTTAGAATGTTATTATATGCGGTTTTGTAGTGTAGAGAGTTCATCATACTGTATTATAAATATCACATCAGTTTATGAATGTCAACACTACAGTAAAATTTTCTTTTCATGGTTTACTATCACTTCTGGGTGAACATGAACTTTATATCCTAAATCTTTTACCATATGACAAAAACTTACGTCTTCCATGGTAAATTCAGTTACATTACCAAACTGTTTCCACAGTGGTCTAAACCATGGATATTTAAGTAATTCAAACACTCCTTTTTTAACCAAAATAAAACCAAATCCAGTATAATCTACCGTGAATGGATTTTTTCTACCATTAATTAGTTCAGTTGTTAAAAATTCAAATGAACCATACTTTACAAAGTGATTTTCATCCCAATTTTCAACAGTTGCATAATGTTTACCATCTTGCATTAGATATAAACCAGACGCAATATCTGTTTGCATATTGTATAATTTGATAAAATCATCAATTTGAAAGATAATATCACTGTCTATCCATAACATATAATCATATTCTACTTTTCCTTGCCATGGTTTTTGATCTTCACCGGCAGTAGATGATCCTCCTAGACACATATTACGTACATAGTAGATATTGCATGATTCTCTACGACATACCATTATGTGTATGTTGTTACGTATACACCAATTATAAAAGGCAATAAAGTGGTCTAAAAATTGACCTGAGAAGTTATTGCCTGGTAAACAAACTATTAATTTCATGACCACCAAACCTTGTTTTGTTCATAAAAGTTGCCTTGATATCCTTTCCATCCATAATGTGTTAAATTACAGGTGGTATTGACATATATCTTTCCACCAATACTTCTATATAAATTACAAAAACCATAATCTTCACTTTCATATTTTTTTGTTTCTGGATTTACTTTACACGGAAAAAAGTCATAGAAATTATCACCATATGATGAATAACCGTCAATATCATTTTGATATTTAATATTAGGAACGGTTCTGATTATTTGATTAAATACACATTTTTTAAATAACATGAATCCAGTTGCTGCATATTTTACTTCTTCAATTTCTTTCACTTGTTGTGAATATGATATTTCAGTGGCAAAATCTGTACACAATGATTCATAGTTATTGTTAAAAAATTCTGGTCCTTTATCTGCCAACATTTTTACTTTGGATGAATTGATGTACTTTTTTGGATATAAACCTGAAACAACATCTTTATCACTTTTTAGTAATTTAAATACATCTTCTGAATCAAATGCTATATCACTATCAATAAATAACATATAATCACATTCTGTTAGATTTAAGAAGCTAGCAGCCGCTGCATTTCTTGCTCTAGCAATTAAACTTTCAAAATATATACAATCTACACAAAATGATATACCTCTGCGTTGACCATCAAATACTAACTTCATCACACTAAGCATAAAATGTGATAAAACAGTGTGGTTGTAACATATGATAGGTAAATGGATTTTAGTCATAATTAATTATATTTTTGATAACTCTTTTCTTCTACCAACTTAGAATTGGTAACTTCATTCAAATTCTTTTTGATTCTTGCTCTTTCATCATTTGTGAAATATACGTCTCTTGCTAATTGAATAAATTCATCATCAAACTCTTTTAACTTTTCTTTATCTCTCAACTTATCTTCAATTACCCACAATTTTTCATTGATTGATTGTAATTCTTTAATCAAAGAATTTACAATAACATTTGATTCATATTCAACTAAGTCAAGAAATGGTATCAATTCATCCAATTCATTGTTAATATTTTTTAACTTAATTGGATCTGTAATCATTTTTGACTTAATTACTAATATTGTAATTTTGTCTAATATTTCACCATTAGAAACTTCTATTTTCATAATTTTCAATAAAATATAACTTTTGTTGACGGGTTAATTGCTTGATTTGATACTCACGTTTCATTGCCTCACTTTTGGTACCAAAACATTCAGTATATACCAATCTAACTGGCAGTCTAGTTTTTGTATACTTAGCACCACACCCTTTATTATGATTACTAACTCGTTTTGTAACATCATTAGAATAACCACAATAAAGGGTGTTGTCACCACAAATAACTATATAACAACAATGATTCTTATCAACCACGAATATCAAGTTTTGCTTTAGGCCAAGCCGTTCCTAATCCAATATTACCATTAGAACAAATGGTTAAGTTACTTGGATTTGATGTGACTGGTTCTGGTTTTTTGAGTGGGGAATTAATATTGATTGAAATATTCTCACTATTATTAACTCTGATTGCAAAGTTATCACTATCAACAAATGACATTACACAACTAGCACCACTACTATGTGTAAATACCAGCTTGTCACAATATACAACTGTTTCTACAACTGGTGTTGGTTCAGATGCTTTAACACTTGAACCAGCAACAACACCTGCAATTCCTCCAAATAGGGTGGCGAAGAACCCTTTACGATTTAGTTTTTCCATATACTAATAACATATCAATATACAACAACTAAACCAATATTTTAATTTGATTGTATGTCAGATTCTTTTTTTTCTATAATATCATTGGTGTAACCTTCATATTTTACCTGACCAATAACATTGATGATGAATTTGTTTGTTATAGTTCCATCCAAATCACTTGTAACAATATAACTTTCTTGTACACTACCATCAAGAAAGAATACTATCTTTGTAGCACTTGTTTCTAATATTTTCAAATCATTTGTAACAGCATCCAATAAATAAAAGTCTTCAAATGAACTATACATATTATAATCCGGGTCAAATGTAAGTTCAAATTCTTTTTGTTGAAACGCAGATTGATACTTTAAATTAATCAAATAAGTTTTTAAATTTTCTCTAGCTTCATAGTATCTGCTTTTACCCACTAAACTATCATAGTTAATAACAATTACACTAATAAGTGTTATCAGTATTGTCATAGCTAATAACAATTCAATTAACGTAAATGCTTTTCTTTTCATATGATTATATATCACTCACATACAATTTTACCATCCTTATTGCTATAAAAAATTTCATCAATTCCAAACTGTTTGATTACACTTGCACATCCCTTACAAGGCTTGCTCATCATCAATTCCTTGGTTTCCTTGCTAACCCTCAACACAACAATTTTATATCCACTCAAATCCTCTTTTTGAGACTTAAAAATAACATCCACTTCAGCATGACGGCCAACCATACCATCATGATAAGGGTGTTTGGTGGTAATAGGAACAGTTTTGTTTTTATTCCAACCAATGTTCAGAATTTTATTCTTCTTAACCAAGAATGCAATGTGACTACAACGGTGTTCCACATTGTTAGGACACATGGCCTTGGCAATTTCAACCATCCGGTTCAAAATCTTGACGTTCACTATGAAGACAAGATACCACAACTTTTTTTAAAAAGTCAACTAGTTTTTTTAATCTTTTGGTGTGTATGATAACCAAGAGATCAAAATGTGTTTATCATCAGATATTGGGACGTTTCCTCTGTGATAGTATGGGAATCCAGCTGGATGTACAAGCAAAGTACCTTTCTTTGGTTGTACTTTTAGATTTGCATATAAGAACTCAGTTTCACCACCTTCTTTTACGTTATTTAAGTATACAAGAAACGCAAATATTCTACGGCTCATTCTAAAGTTTCCTGATTCATTATGCCATGCATTATAATGACCTTCACCCTTCAAATATCTTTGAACTTGATATAATTCAAAAAATGTTTCTGAACAAAACATATAATGATGATCCACTTTGTCTTGATGTGGAAATCCACCACAATATTTTACTCCAACGTGTTCTATAAAATTTTGTCTTATTTTTTCTGTTATTTCATATTCATCTCTGTGACCAGACCCAATCAATTGCCAATCTTTTGATCTTTTAATATCATAGTTTACTCCTGCACCACTTATTCCCTCATATATCTGATTCTTCTCCATGCTATCATAATACATTGAAAGAATTTTATCACACAACTCATTACTAAATGCGTTGGGAAATACACCGATTGTATCTCTGAATAATAAGTCCATATATTATACCTCAAATTCCTTTCCATTAAAAAATGCTTTACACCCCAATACTCTATCAATCAGATGTACTTCTACACCTGATTCATTAAACATTGTAAATGTAACATCATCATGCCCTTTCCACTGTTCTCTCTGATGCATGTCACAGATATCATTAAATTGTTTGTGTATGTATACCTTACTAATACCACTTTGAATTATACCTCTAGCACAATCAGCACATGGCAAAGCATTTGTATACAATACAGATCCTTCTGTAGAAATACCATGTTTAGCCGCTGAATAAATAGCATTACGTTCACCATGTTCAAACCACTTGTATTTTTCTGGTCTTTCATTTCTGAATGATAACTTATCATCTACTCCTATTGGAATACCGTTATATCCAGTTGAAATGATTCTGTGATCTTTTACTAAAATAGCACCAATCTTAGTCTTTGGGTCTTTGCTTTTGCTAGCAACCCAATAAACCCCCTCCATAAACCAATTTATAAAACTTGAATTGTCCTTCATTTATAACAACTTTACATTATAAATATTACACGGTCAATTTATATCTATCAACCAAAGTATTTATATTATTCTCTATCATTACAATATAATTACTGGAAGTATATTCATACAACGCATAAAACTTATTATCAAGCAATGGTTTAACTAACTTATACCAAAATCCAGGTGTCTTTCTTATTAAGTCTTCTAATCCATTGTACATATTTAAATTATGATATTTCTGAAACTCATCAAATTCTTGATACAGTTTATCTAGTTTTTGTACATACTGTTCATCTCCCATCTGACTCAACCAATCACCCAAAGCAACACAAGCACCTATATGATCTATCTCCAAATTTTCTACCTTTTTAAAATAATCCGTCACCATTATTAAATTACAAATTCTACTCTTTTCTTCTTCAGTCAATATATCATCAAAATTGTTACCCATAAAATGACACCCTCTTTCTACATGAGTATTGATATATTGTGCTCCCGTTCCATTTTCATCTTCTTTTAACTTTAAGAAACCTATGTCATGATACATTACCGCAACAACACCACAAAAGAAGTCTTGTTCATTTAACTTAATTATACCTTTATTCACAATACTAGCATATACATCAAGAAATACAGATGTACTTGTCAAAAAGTGATATAAATCATGATATTTTGTTTCTAATTTATGATATCTGTCATCACCATAATTACAAATGTTAATCAAGTAATCATAAAGTACTAATAATCTTTCATCATGTTTGTTGAATAGTTGTAAGGATACATTTTTAATACTTCTTGGTGTTGCGAATTTCATAAGACAATGTTACTTGAGTTTAACAGGTTGATATACTTTTACATACACTTCTTTTCCTTTTACCTTCACTGTATCTATATAATAGTAATCAATTAGATTGTTTGTTTTATTATATATACTTTCACTTACTAAAATTTTGGTATTATATTGTTTATTTGCTGCTTCTAATCTGGAGGCTAAATTAACTGGATCTCCAGTAACAGTATAATTGATACGATTGGTTGAACCAATATTACCCACAATAACTTCACCAGAATTGATACCTATTCTGGTTTTAAATATAAATTTCTTACCTTCAGATTTCCATTTTTGGTTTAAATTATCTATTTCTTTGACTATTTCCATTGCAGTTTTGACCGAAACAAATTCATGGTTTTCAACTTTGTTTGGAGCATTCCAAAATGCCATTACAGCATCACCAATAAATTTATCAACGGTTGCTCCACTTTCTTCTAAACATTTTACATAGATATCAAAATATTCATTTAATGATGTAACAACTTCATGTACATCATTATTTTCTGATATGGATGTAAATCCTTCAATGTCACTGAATAATATTGTTACATATTCTTTTTCCCCACCAATTTTTGCATCTTTACCTTGTGTAATCAGTTGTTTTACAACTTTATCTGGTACATACTTAGCAAATGATCTTAAACCCGTTTTAACTTTATCAGTTGCTTCAATCATATCATTCACCTCAGTAATATTACTCTTGAAGTCAATGTGTTCATTTACATCCAAATCTTTTAACTTGAGAATTTCATCTCTTACTTTATATAATGGTTTTCTAATTGCATTGGTTACCCAAAATACAATGGGCAATATCACAGAAAACATACCAATGAATACAAATGTAAATTTGATTTTATAAACTCTTATATAATAATCAGCATCAACAGACTTAATATCACTACATACAGCATAAATTAACTTACCATTCTTAAATACAGGCTTATAAGCAGATAAAAATGTACCCCATTTATCTGTATAATAATCACTTTCAAAATGTATTTCATCCTTTAGATTTTTAAACAACTCTTTTAATCCATCACCAGCATCATCATATACTTCTCCCAACTTAGCCTGTTCTGATACATCATCACCACAATCTATTATATAAGTAATATTTGTGCCTGTTTGTCTTACTATATAAACAAACTTAATATTTTCTATTTGATTTTTAATACTTACTATTTGTTTTCTATAGTTAATAAATATTTCACTTTGTTCTTGTTCATACTTAGTAAGACTATCAATTTCATCTGGGTCAAGAATACTACTGCAAACATTTACAGATGTATGTAGACTTCTTTTTAAACTACTTTTTGCAATATCTTCAATAGCAAATATTAACAGAAAGAAATATACTACACTTACCAATGCCAAAATGAATATGGTACTGGTAGATAATGCAAATCTTAAATTGAATTTAAGTCTTTTCATAGTGATATCCTTAATCCAAATGAATAAGTGTATACAATACTATTGTCTGGAGAACTAAATGGTTTATCAACTTCTGTAATAGAAAACAATGTAAAGTTCTTATATATATTGTAATCCAAACCAAATACTATACCATAATAACCATATCTATTATCATAATCTGCAGTACCAATTACTGGTCTCACATTCAAATGTAGTTTTTCATTAAAATTTTTGTTATAATCAAAGCTTATTACCGCTCTTGGTGTATTATTATATGTTATCATACTAACATACAATGTTGGTGATACTATCCAATCATAAGTTAGTGATGCATATGGTTCAAAATAATGATCACCTGCACTGTAATAATAGTAATACCAACTACCCACATCCAAGTTTAACTTGTCTGTTAGTTTATATTCACTACCCAAACCAAAGTCACTTTCTTTATATTGATCCAAACCTTGATATTGTACATAGTCAAGGTGTAGCGTAAAATTATCTAGTTGATGGCTTAAAGTATTCTCAGATACAAAAGTATTAACTGAGTATATTTGAGCATCAAATAAATAATTCTTTGAATAGTAATTTGAAGTTTCAAAATCTAACGCAAACATCCTCCATGACGTAAACATCAGACATATTAAGATTAATGTTTTCATATTTTTCTAGGCTCCGCCTATTTTCATCATATTATATAAAAAAGTCCTTTCGAGTTATAAACCACAGTTCTAATTTTGGTATCATTAATTTTATTGATACCAAGCCTATCTGTTACTTGAAATGGGTCCGGATGATTATTTATAGGAGCCGCCATGACTCTATCCTTTATTTTATAAATATCCAAATCTGTATTAATTATGCTTGGATGATATTGTCTAACTAAAGGCATCATTTTCATACTGGTTTATTTGTTGTTGGTTCTGCTTTCTTCACTCTACTAGATGGAAACGCTTTGTTACCAAAGTCACTGCCATGTAAACTATACAAATGCATCACTACACCGTGTTTTACAACTACATCTCCCAAATCATTTACTAATACATATGGTGGACGGTCATATTTTAACATTACAGCTGAACTAACCAATAAATGATTAGTTTCACCTGCATCCATTACTCTTTGAGCATAATTGATACCATCACCACTAATATTTAAATTACCATTG
>Ga0209770_10000550_pt1 | contig 20502 bp, 14 predicted proteins | sample LauGreSu1BDMLBDD_2_FD_187572 | JGI IMG/M metagenome (GOLD analysis project Ga0209770, IMG submission 187572) | Freshwater lake microbial communities from Lake Michigan, USA - Su13.BD.MLB.DD (SPAdes) (version 2) | ecosystem: Environmental > Aquatic > Freshwater > Lake | place: Lake Michigan, USA...
TGTGCGCACGATGCTTCTCCTGTTGCCTTTCCGTGGATGCTGGCGGCTCGGACGAGACACTAGGCAGCCAAGCCCGTATTCAACGCCTCGTGCGACCGACAATTCCGCGCCGTGCAATCCGCCCCCGCATCACCCAGCCAACAACCCCAGCGCCTCCCGCCACTCGAGGTAGCGGTACGGCACGCCGAGCCGCTCATGCAGCGCGAGCGTCTCGCGGTGGGTCGCCTCGTAGAGCTCGCTCTGCCAGTCCGCGGCGCGACCGTCGGCGCCCTTGTCGCAGAAGAAGATGCGGCAGCCGAGCGGCCGCTCCTCGTGCTCTCCGCACATGCCGGCGCGGAGGTACGGACAGTCGCCGCGCGTGCGCGCGTCGTCGACCTCGAGGATGCGCAGCGGATTCGCCGCACGCGCCGAGCGGGCCGCGTCGATCCGCGCCACGACGAACGCCGCCTCAAGCCCGGAGAGGTACATGCGGTGTCCGTACTCCTCAAAGCGGCAGCATGCGCCGGAGGCGAGGCAGAGGGGACGATGCGCCCGGACGGCGTCCGCGATCCGGATGCGCTCGGAGACGAAGTGGCTCTCGACCTCCGGGAGTCGAGCCGCGCGGCGCCAGCTGTTGATGTCGGCGGCGTCACTCACCGCGGCAGGGTAGCCTGAAATGAAACAGGCCCGGCGATTGCGCCGGGCCCGTCCATTCATGGTTTCTTCCGCGCGTCGGTAGCGGGGCTTACAGCTCGGCGTCGCCGGCCGTGACGCCTTCCTGGCCGGCAGCGAGCGCGCTCGCCAGACGGTCCTTGACGGTCGTCACCGAGCCACCAAGGCGCTCGGCTCCGAGAGCCTCGGCCTCCTGCGCCGCCTCGTCGTACATCGCGGCCGCCGCCTCCTCGTCGTACTCGGGAACATCCACGAGCCGCTTGACCTTCGCCTTCGAGTAGGCCTCGAAGCCGGTGCCGGCGGGGATGAGGTGGCCGAGGAGGACATTCTCCTTGAGTCCGAGGAGCTCGTCGACCGCGCCCTTGAGCGCGGCCTCGGTCAGCACCTTGGTCGTCTCCTGGAAGCTCGCGCCAGACAGGAAGCTCTCCGCCTGGAGCGACGCCTTGGTGATGCCGAGAAGCAGCGTCTTGGCCGTCGCCGGCTTCGGCTTCTTCGTCTTGCACACCGGCTTGCCCTCGGCCTCGGCGAGCGCATTCGCCTCGCGCACCTCGTCCTTGTCCACGAGCGCGCCGACCGGGAGGCTGGTGCCACCCGCGTCGTCGATGCGGACCTTACGAACGAGGTTGTCGTTCACCTGACGGAACTCGAACTTGTCCTTGACATCGTTCGGCAGCAGCTCCGAGTCGCCTGGGTTCGAGACGCGCACCTTCGACAGCATCTGGCGGAGGATGACCTCGATGTGCTTGTCGGAGATGGGCACGCCCTGCGCGCGGTACACATTCTGCACCTCGTCGAGCATGTAGACGTAGAGCGCGTCCTCACCCTTGATGCGCAGGATGTCGGCGGGGATCATCGGACCTTCGGTCAGAGGATCGCCTGCCTCGACGCGGTCGCCCGTGTGGACGAGCAGCGCCTTGCCCTGCGGCACATGGTGGTCGTGCTCGAGGCCCGCGTCGCTCACGACGCGGATCGTCATCTTGCCCTTGCGCTTGTCGCTGTGGAGCTCGACGCGGCCGGAGATCTCGGCCATGACCGATGGATCCTTCGGGATACGCGCCTCGAAGATCTCGGTGACGCGCGGGAGACCACCGACGATGTCGGCGGAGCGCGCGGCTTCCTTCGGCTGGCGGGCGAGCATCTGTCCCTGGGCGATCCGCTGACCGTCCTTGACCTCGATGCGCGCCTTGGCCGGCAGGTGGTGGAAGTCGAGGATGTTGCCGTTCTCGTCCTCGACCGTGATCTGCGGGTGCTTCTCGCCCGTGTGCTCGATGACGATCATCTCGGCCGTCTCGCCGGCACCCTTCTTGGTGTCCATGCGGAAGGTGACGTCCTCGACGAGATCCTTGAAGCGCACGATGCCCGACTTCTCGGCAAGAATCGGAGTCGCGTGCGGCTGCCACTCGCAGAGCACGGCGCCCTTCTTGACGGTGTCGCCGGACTTCGCGAAGAGCTGGGCGCCGTAGGGGACCTTGAACTTCTCGAGCTCGCGGCCCTGCGCGTCATTGACGACGATTTCGCCGTTGCGCTTGAGGGCGACCATTGCCTTGGTTCCGTCCTCGTTGACGACCTCGACCTCCATGCAGTCGCGGAGGACGACCGTGCCGCCGAACGCGCTCTTGAAGCTGTTGTCGAGGATGCCGCGCGCCGCAATGCCGCCGGTGTGGAAGGTGCGCATGGTGAGCTGCGTACCCGGCTCGCCGATCGACTGCGCGGCGATGATTCCGACCGCCATGCCGATCTCGACCTGCTTGCCGGTCGACATGTCCTGGCCGTAGCAGCGGGCGCATACGCCGCGCGCCGTCGAGCAGGTGAGCGGCGAGCGCACGTACACGCTCGTCAGGCCCAGCGCCTCGATCTTCGCCGCGACCGCGTCGGTGATGATCTCGTTCCGGCGGACGACGACTTCGTCCGTGATCGGATTGATGACCGTCTCGACGCTCGTCCGGCCGCGCACGACATCGCGCAGCGGGACATCGACTTCCTCGCCCTTGTAGATGGCCTTCTTCGGGATCCCGGTCTGGATGCCGCAGTCGTCCTCGAGGACGACGACGGACTGGGCGACATCGCAGAGCTTGCGCGTGAGGTAGCCCGAGTCCGCGGTCTTGAGCGCCGTGTCGGCGAGACCCTTGCGGGCGCCGTGCGTCGAGGAGAAGTACTCGAGCATCGACAGGCCCTCGCGGAAGTTCGCGCGGATCGGCGTCTCGATGATCTCGCCGCTCGGCTTGGCCATGAGGCCGCGCATGCCGGCGAGCTGCTGCATCTGGCTCACGTTTCCACGCGCGCCGGAGTCGGAGAAGAGGAACACCGGGTTGAGGTACTTGGTGCCGTCGCCCTTCTCGATGGAGACCTCGGCGCCATTGGCGTCGCGGCGGTCCTTCTTGAGGGTGTCGACGAGCTTCGTCGTGACCTCGGCGCGGCACTGCTGCCAGAGGTCGAGCAGCTGGTTGTGCCGCTCGCGCTCGGTGATCGCGCCGGCCTGGTAGGCCTTCTCGACGCGGTCGACCTTCTTCTGCGTCGCGTCGAGAAGAGCCTTCTTCTCAGCGGGAATGCGGAGATCGGTGATCGCGAACGAGAGCCCCGAGACCGTCGAGTAGCGGAAGCCGATCTGCTTCATCGCGTCGAGAAGGTCGATCGTGAGCGCCTTGCCCTTGCGTGCAAAGGTGTCGTCGATGACGCGCGCCGCGCCCTTCTTGCCGAGGGCGCAGTTGTAGTACGGCATGCCGTCCGGCAGGATCTCGCTGAAGATCAGCCGGCCGAGCGTCGTCACGATGCGGCGGTTCGCCGGCATCGGCTCGGCGGCCTTCTTCTGGTCGCCGACGATCTCGCCGAAGCGCGCGAGGCGGACCTCGATCGGGTCATGGAACGAGATCTTGCGCGGGTCGCTGTGCGGCAGCTGGAAGCAGAGGAGCGCCTCCTCCATGTCCTTGAACTTCCGCACCGGCTTGGTGCTGTCGCCGTGGGCGCAGGTGAGGAAGTACACGCCCATGACGATGTCCTGGGACGGGCTGACGATCGGGTTGCCGTTCGCAGGGCTGAAGATGTTGTGCGTCGACATCATCAGCACATGGGTCTCGGCCTGCGCCTCGACGGAGAGGGGCAGGTGGACCGCCATCTGGTCGCCGTCGAAGTCGGCGTTGTAGCCGGTGCAGACGAGCGGGTGGATCTTGATCGCGTTGCCTTCGACGAGGACCGGCTCGAACGCCTGGATACCCATGCGGTGCAGGGTCGGCGCGCGGTTCAGCATGACCGGGTGGTTCTTGATGACCTGCTCGAGGATGTCCCACACCTCGGGATCGCGGCGCTCGAGCATGCGCTTGGCGCTCTTGATCGTGTCGGCGAGGCCGTGCTCCTTGAGCTTGCGGATGATGAACGGCTGGAACAGCTCGAGCGCGATCTTCTTCGGGAGGCCGCACTGCCAGATCTTGAGCTCGGGACCGACGACGATGACCGAACGCGCCGAGTAGTCGACGCGCTTGCCGAGCAGGTTCTCGCGGAAGCGGCCCTGCTTGCCCTTGATCATGTCGGTGATCGACTTGAGCGGGCGGTTCGACGAGCCGAGCACCGGGCGGCGGCAGCGGCCGTTGTCGAACAACGCGTCGACCGCCTGCTGCAGCATGCGCTTCTCGTTGCGCACGATGACCTCGGGCGCATTGAGGTCCATGAGCTTCTTGAGGCGGTTGTTGCGGTTGATGATGCGACGGTAGAGATCGTTGAGATCGCTGGTCGCGAAGTTGCCGCTCTCGAGGAGCACGAGCGGGCGCAGGTCCGGCGGGATCACGGGGATCACGTCGAGGACCATCCACTTCGGCTCGTTCTGCGAGCCCTTGATCTGCTCGACGATCTTGAGGCGCTTCGAGAGGTCCTTCTGGCGCTGCTTCGACTTCGTGTTGCCGAGGTCCTCGCGGATCTCCTTGGCAAGGCTCTCGAGGTCGAGCTGCTGCAGGAGCTCGCGCACGGCCTCGGCACCCATCATCGCGGTGAAGGTGGCGGTTCCGTACTTGTCGACCGCCTGGCGGTACTCGTCCTCGGTGAGGACCTGCTTGTGCTCGAGCTCGGTCTGGCCCGGGTCAGTGACGACATAGTCCTGGAAGTAGATGATCTTCTCGAGGTCCGAGGTCTTCATCGCCAGCAGGTTGCCGAGGCGCGAAGGCATGGCCTTGAAGAACCAGATGTGCACGATCGGCGCGGCCAGGTTGATGTGGCCCATGCGCTTGCGGCGCACGCGGCTGTGCGTGACCTTGACGCCGCAGCGGTCGCAGATGATGCCCTTGTACTTCGTGCCCTTGTACTTGCCGCACGCGCATTCGTAGTCCTTCTCAGGCCCGAAGATGCGCTCGCAGAACAGACCGTCCCGCTCGGGGCGGTAGGTGCGGTAGTTGATGGTCTCCGGCTTCTTGACCTCGCCGAAGCTCCAGCTTCGGATGTCGTTCGGGCTCGCAAGGGTGATCTTGACGGAGCCGTAGTCGTTCACGCGGTCGTAGACGCTCTCGGACATCGCAGTTGCCTTCCAAATGGACCCGCGTCAGCGGGGGGATTTCTCTCGTGGGACCGGACTCACTCGTTGCGCCGCGGGGATCGCCCGTCAGAGCAGGATGTTCGCCTCGGTCGTCTGCTTCTCGAGCTGGATGTTCATGCCAAGGCCCTTGATCTCGTGGCAGAGCACGTCGAAGACGACGGGCATGCCGGCCTGGAGGGTGTTGGTTCCCTTGACCATCGAGTCGTAGATCTTGGTGCGGCCCTCGACATCGTCGCTCTTGACGGTGAGGAGTTCCTGCAGGACGAAGGCCGCGCCGTAGGCCTCGAGGGCCCACACTTCCATCTCTCCGAAGCGCTGTCCGCCGGTGCGGGCCTTTCCACCGAGCGGCTGCTGGGTGATGAGGCTGTACGGGCCGGTGGAGCGCGCGTGGATCTTGTCGTCGACGAGGTGGTGGAGCTTCAGGATGTACATGAAGCCGACGGTGGTCCGCTGGTGGAACGGCTCGCCCGTGCGGCCGTCGTAGAGCTGGATCTTGCAGTTCGCCGGCATGCGCGCGAGCAGCTCGCGCGGATGTCCAGGGTCCTTGCCGGTCTTCTCGAACTCGTCGATGCGCTTCTCGACATGCTTGTTGGCCTCGGCGATGGCGCCGAAGATCTCGCTCTCATGCGCGCCGTCGAACACCGGCGTCATCGCCTGGAAGCCGAGCACCTGCGCGGCCCACCCGAGGTGGACCTCCAGGATCTGGCCGACATTCATGCGGCTCGGCACGCCGAGCGGATTGAGCAGCACGTCGACAGGGGTGCCGTCCTCCATGTACGGCATGTCCTCCTCGGGAACGATTCGGGCGATGACGCCCTTGTTTCCGTGGCGGCCTGCCATCTTGTCTCCGACCGAGAGCTGGCGCTTCGTCGCGAGGTAGACCTTGACCATCTCGAGCACGCCCGAAGCGAGCTCGTCGCCGCGCTTCATGTGGTCGAGCTTGCGCGCCTTCTCGGCGCTCGTCGCCTGGATGCGCGGCCAGAACTGGCCGTACACCACCTTGGCCTGCTCGCGCGCCTCGGCCGAGCCCTTCATCCACTTCTCGTTGAAGCCGTCGATCTGCTCGATGATGACCTCGGGGATGTCGCTCGCGCCGACCTTCTGGCGGGTGGACGGATCGACCATCTCGGCGCCGAGGATGCGGTTGATCTCACCGACCATCTTCTTGAAGAGGTCGATGCGCTTGCCGTCCATCATGGCCTCGTAGTCGGCCATGTCCTTCTTGAGCTGCTTCTTCTGCTCGTCGCTGAGGTGCATGCGGCGGCTGAAGCGCTTGGCACCGATGACGACGCCCTCGGTGCCCGCGGGGACCTCGAGCGAGTCGTTCTTCACATCCTCGCCCGCGCGACCGAAGATCGCATGGAGCAGCTTCTCCTCGGGCGAGAGCTCGCTCTTCGACTTGGGCGAGACCTTGCCGACGAGGATGTCGCCGGGGCCGACGCGCGCGCCGATCGCGATGATCCCGTTCTCGTCGAGGTTCCGCAGCATGCGGTCGCTCACGTTCGGGATGTCGCGGGTGAACTCCTCGCGCCCGAGCTTCGTCTCGCGGATCTCGACCTCGAAGCTCTCGATGTGGATCGAGGTGAAGGTGTCGTCCTTGAGCAGGCGCTGGTTGATGACGATCGCGTCCTCGAAGTTGTAGCCGTCGAAGGTGTTGAACGCGACGAGCACGTTCTTGCCGATCGAGAGCTCGCCCATCTTCGTGCTGGCGCCGTCGGCGAGGATCTGGCCGGCCTTCACCTTCTCGCCGAGCTTGACGACCGGGCGCTGGTTCTGGCAGGTGCGCTCGTTCAGGCCGACGAACTTGCGGAGCACATACTCGTCCGCGTTGTCGATGATGATGCGCTCGCTGTCGACGAAGGTCACGGTGCCGCCGCGGCTGGCGGTGACGATCATGCCGGAGTGCCGGCCGACCGACTTCTCCATGCCGGTCGCGATGCAGGCCGGGTCCGTCTTGACGAGGGGCACCGCCTGACGCTGCATGTTCGAGCCCATGAGCGCGCGGTTGGCGTCGTCATGCTCGAGGAAGGGGATCAGCGACGCTGAGACGCCGACGATCTGCTTGGGGCTGACATCGACATACTCGACCTCGCCTGCCGGAACCTCGACGAGGTCGCCGTCCTTGCGGGCGAGCACGATGCCCTCGAGCTCCTTGCTGCTTCCCTTGAGCACGTCGGAGGTCGCGAGGACGCGCTTGAGCTCCTCGTCGGCGCGGAGCAGCTCCGACTCCGACGAGACCTTGCCGCCCTTGACCTTGCGGTACGGCGTCTGGAGGAAGCCGTAGTCGTCGATCGCGGAGTAGATGCCGAGGCTCGCGATGAGGCCGATGTTCGTGCCTTCCGGCGTCTCGATCGGGCAGATGCGGCCGTAGTGCGAGATGTGCACGTCGCGCACCTCGAAGCCGGCGCGCTTGCGGTTGAGGCCGCCGGGTCCGAGCGCGGAGAGGCGCCGCTCGTGCACGAGCATCGAGAGCGGGTTCGTCTGGTCGACGACCTGCGACAGCTCGCTGCGGCCGAAGAAGAACTCGATCGCGCTGGAGATGGACTTCGAATTCACCAGCTCGGCGATCTTGGCGAGGTCGCCCGGCTCGCGGGTCGACATGCGCTCCTGCACCGTGCGGCGGAGCTTGAGGAAGCCCTTGCGCATCTCCTCGCAGGCAAGCTCGTCGAGCGTGCGGAGGCGGCGGTTGCCGAGGTGATCGATGTCGTCGACATGCGCCTTGTTTCGCTTGGCGCGGAGGTCGAGCATGTACCGGATGACGGCGAGGAAGTCCTCGGCCCGGATGTGCTGGACCTTCTCCTCGGGCACCTGCCCGAGCTTGCCGCCCACGCAGTAGGCCGCATCGTGCTCGAACTTGCGGTTGATGCGGAAGCGTCCGACTCGGCCGAGGCGGTAGCGGTTCTCGTCGAAGAACTTCTCGGCGAAGAGCGCCTTCGCCTTGTCGATCTGCGGGGGGTTGCCCGGCCGGAGGCGGCCGTAGATCTTGAGCAGCGAGGCCTCGTGCTCGGTCACGCCGGCGAGGAAGTCGAGCTTCTCCTCGGCGAGGGTGTTGAGGATCAGCGGGTCGCTGGCGTTCGTGATGACGCGAATCGTGCCGAGGTTCGACGCCTGGATGGTCGCGACCATGTCGCCGATCGGGGCGCCGACGCGGCAGAGCTCCTCGCCGGTGTCGGAGTCGATGACGAGCTCGGCCGCGTAGTGCTCTGGCTTGAGCTTCGCGACCTTGATCTCCTCGACGTCGTAGAAGAGCTCGAGCAGGCGGTCGGTCGACGAGAACTGCTCGTCGAGCGCACGAAGGAAGGTCGTCGCGGCGAGCTTCGTCGACTGGTCGATGCGCATCGCCAGGACATCCTTCTTGGTCACCTCGAGCTCGATCCAGGAACCGCGCTCGGGGATGATGCGCGCCTGGTGGAGCGGACGGTCACCGAAGGAACTGACGATCGAGAAGTCCACGCCCGGGGAGCGATGGAGCTGGCTGACGATGCAGCGCTCGGCTCCGTTCACGATGAACTCGCCGCCGCCCATCATGATCGGGATCTCGCCGAGGTAGATCTCCTCCTCGGCGATCTCGCTGGTTCCCTCGCGCACGAGGCGGACGCCGACCCGGAACGGGCGCCCGTAGGTCAGCCGGAGCTCGCGGCACTCGTCCGCGGTGTAGCGCGGCTCGTCCAGCTTGTAGTGCAGGTACTCGAGCTTCATCGAGCCGTCGTAGCTCTCGATCGGGAACACCTCGCGCATCAGCGACTCGAGGCCGATGCCGGCGTCGCGTTCATCGTGGCCCTTGTCCATCTGCAGGAAGCGCCGGTAGGCGTCCGACTGCACGCGGGTCAGGACCGGAACGGGAAGCGCGTCGCCACGCTTCGAGAAGTCGCGAATCGTCTTCGATGACATCGACGAGTCCCCTAACAAAGAACACCGGGTCGGAGTCGATCCGACCGGGCGAGAGCGTTTCAGAGTGTGATCGAGAGAGGAATCAGCAAGCGAAGCCGAGCCCAAACAGGGAGATCACGAGTGTAGACACTGTCCCATCAGCCGACAAGCAGCGGATTTGCAGGCGCCGGGGATGAGCGGCGCAAGCCTCGGGGAGCGGCCCAGGTGCCGCGCGGAAGGGCGTAAGCGCCTCCGCGCGCGGCACCTGCGGCCGCCAAATCCGTTCCGAGTGAGATCACTCCATGACCGCGTCGGCGCCAGCAGCCTTGAGGGCGTCGGCGACCTTGGTCGCCTCCTCCTTGCTGACGTTCTCCTTGACGGTCTTCGGGGCGCCGTCGACGAGGGCCTTCGCCTCGGCGAGGCCGAGGCCGGTCGCCTCGCGCACAGCCTTGATCACATTGATCTTGTTGGCGCCCGGGGCCTTCAGGATGACGTTGAACTCGGTCTTCTCGGCGGCCTTCGCGGCGCCAGCGCCACCGGCGTCGCCCGCGACGACGACCGCGCCAGCGGCCGGCTCGATGCCGTAGGTGACCTTCATGTAGTCGGTGAGCTCGACGGCCTCCTTGATGGTGAGGCTGGCGATCGAGTCGCCGAGGGTGCTGATCTTCGCGTCAAAGGTCTTCGTGTCGGACATGTCTGATTCCTTACGGCTTTCGCCGTTGTCGTGCCACCGAGAGGCGCCGCAACGCGCGGCATTTCATCCAGCGAAGGACCAGTCGGCGGCGGACTGGACTGCGGGCTTTGAATCGAACGGTTGGACTCGGACGGTTCCGGCTCAGGCGATCTTGGAGATCGCTTCGCCCTTCTCCAGCTTCTCCTGAAGCGTCTTGACGACGCCCATGATCTGCCGGGCGGGGGAGAGGAGCAGGGTGACGACCTTTGCCTGGGCTTCTTCCTTGGTCGGGAAGCTGCCGAGCTTCTTCACGCCTGCGTCGCCTTCGTACAGCTCGCCGTCGAAGATGGCGGCCTTGAGGACGACCTTCTTCTCGGCTTCGGCGACCTTGACGATCTCTCGCGCGACGATGACGGCGCTCTCGGCGCCCGTCAGCAGCGCCGACGGACCCTTCAGCGACTTCTCGAGGCCCGCGAGCGGACCGCCCTTGAAGGTGCGGCGCGCAAGGGCGTTCTTGACGACCGTGACGCGGATCCCCTTCGAGCGGAGGTTCGTGCGCATCGAGGTGGTCGCCTTCGAGTCGAGGCCGCGGATCTCCACGACGACGGCGCCGGTGACATCCTTGAAGCGGCCCTGGTACTCCGATGCAATCAGATTCTTGACTGGCTTGCTCATGGTGATTCCTTTCGGAGCGCTCGCTTACGCGGACACCTGGATGCCCGGGCTCATGCAGGCGGCGATGGTGCACTTCTTGACGTAGGTGCCCTTGGCGGAGGCGGGCTTCATCTTGTGGATGTTCGCGATGAACGCCTCGAGGTTCTCGACGAGCTTCGCGTCGGCGAAGGAGAGCTTGCCGATGACGCCGTGGATGTTGCCACCGTCGTCGTTGCGGAACTCCTGCTTGCCGTTGGCGTACTCGCGGACCGCGCCGATGACATCGGGGGCGACCGTTCCGGCCTTCGGCGACGGCATGAGGCCCTTCGGGCCGAGCACCTTGCCGAGCTTCGACACCACGCGCATCATGTCGGGGCTGGCGACGGCGACATCGAAGTCCATCCATCCGCCCTCGATCTTGGCGACGAGATCGTCCGCACCAGCCTCGACTGCGCCGGCGGCCTTGGCCGCAGCGACCTTGTCCGACTGGCAGAAGCAGACGACGCGGGCCGTCTTGCCGGTGCCGTGGGGCAGGCCGATCGAGCCGCGGATCAGCTGGTCCGCCTGCTTCGGATCGATGCCGAGGTGCAGGCAGACATTGACCGTCTGGTCGAACTTGGGGGTCTTGAACTTGCGGAGCGCGGCGACCGCCTCGGCGGGCGTGTGCACGGCCTTGGTTGCAGAGGCGAGGTTCGCCTTACGACGCTTGGAAAGAACTGGCATGGTTTAGCCCTCCACCGTCACGCCCATCGAGCGTGCCGTGCCGGCGACGACGCGCATCGCGGCTTCGATGTTGGTGGTGTTGAGATCCTTGAGCTTCTCCTCGGCGATGGCCTTGACCTGCGCCTTCGAGAGCTTGCCGATCTTCTCGGTGTTCGGACGGCCGGAGCCCTTCTCGACCTTGAGCGCCGCGGCAATCAGCACGGAGGTCGGCGAGCTCTTGATCTCGAAGTCGAACGAGCGATCGCTGTAGACCGTGATCACGCAGCCGACGACGCGGCCGTTGAGCGCGCGCGTGGCCTCGTTGAACTTCGTGATGAATTGACCGGGATTGACGCCGTTTGCGCCGAGGACAGGGCCGATCGGCGGGGCGGGAGTGGCCTTGCCACCCGGCGCCATGATCTTGAACTGCTTTGTGACTTTCTTTGCAGCCATGGTTTCCGTTGACCTCCCACTGGACTCACGAACTCAAGCGCACGCGGCTCTTGTTCATGCGGACCCGGCATCGCTGACGGGGCCCAGTAGTTCGAGCGGTTTGAAATGTCGAGTCGCGCAATGTAGCGGCCACCAACCCACGCCGCAAGCGGCGGGAAGGGCATCTGGCGCCGGGGATGCGCGTTATGGGCCCCAGTTCGCGAGGATCCGCGCAAGGTCCGCCGCGTTGACGACTCCGTTGCGGTCGAAGTCCGCCGGGGTGCCGGCGGCGACAGGGCCCCAGGACCCGAGCACGACCGCGAGATCCCCGGCCGAAACCTCACCATCGCCGGTCAGGTCGAGCTGCATGACCGTGCCCAGCTTGTACAGCGACGATGCCGGCACCACGGCTCGGGCGACGCCCGGTCCCTCCCAGCGGAAGATCTGGCCGGCGCCCCCGAAGTTCTCAAAGAACTCGACCCGGAAGCGGTGGAAGCCCGCCTCGAGCGCGACCTGTCCAGACCGGTCCACCATTCCGTGCAGGCCGTCGTTGTTGACCACGAGTTGGCCGTCGATGAAGACCCTCGATCCATCGTCGGACTCGCTCGAGAAAGTCCAAAGTCCCGTCGCGGGAACCTGCACGAAGCCCTCGAACGCCGCGGCGACGAGGTCAGCCCGGCCGCTCGTCGAGAAGTTGCCTCCCGTCGACGCGATGTCGATGTTCGGAAGGACATCGGACGCGTAGGCCGTGAGGGACGCGAAGTCCGGCAGTGCACCCGTGTCTCCCGCGAGCGCGTACCACAGGACCGGCGTGCCGTTCGCGGCATCGAGGAGATACACGCGATCGAGGATCGGACGCACCGTCGCAAAGACCGTTCCCTGGCTCGTCGCGCCGTTGCCGGCCGACACCGTGTACTTGAACGAATCGACTCCGGTGAATCCTGCGGGCGGCGTGTAGCCGAGCACCGGAGGCTCGCCTGGCTGCCCAGGCGCCATCACGACATTCCCTCCCGCGATGCTCGACGCGTCGTAGCTGAGCAGCGTGAGCTCGCCGCAGTTGACGAACGCATCGTTCGCGAGCGGCGCGATCGACGCGCCGAAACCCTCGAGCGTCGACACCGCATCGTCGACCGCGTAGGCGCCGGCATCGCCGCACGCCGTCCCCGCGACATGCGCGTTCATCGAATTCATCGAGTAGGGATGGAACTTCAGCGAGATGTTCGACATGCCGCCCGCGCAGCCGTGGCAGTACGACATGATCGTCCCCTCCCACGCGAGCGTGCAGTCGTTGAGCCCGCATCCGTCCGCCGGAGGATTGTGGTCGTGCGTGTGCGGAGCGCCGAAGTTGTGGCCGATCTCGTGGTTCACCACCATTGGCTCCCAGTTGCCATGGTCGTGGTCGACGAGCGGATAGGGGAAGCCGTAGCCGATTCCAGAGGACAGCGCGTAGCTCCACTCCGGCCACGCGCACGCCACGCCGACCCACGCGACGCCGCCGCCGAGGCCGCGTCCCGCGAGGTGGTGCCCGAGGTCGCGGGGCACGGCTCCCATGTTCGCGACCCAGTGGTCGCGGTACTCGCCGAGCTGCGCACCCATCTCGGTCTGCGTCCACGGGTCGTCGCCGGTCCAGAGTCGGATGTAGCTGACCGGCAGCCGGCAGTTGATGTCGCGGTCGTACACGACGCTGGCCGCGCCGATCAGCAGCAGGGCGTACTGAGACGCGGCGACCGTGTTGCCGCCGTGCGCGGACATGGTGTATTCGGTGTCGGTGTCGAGCGCCACACGGAACTCCCGGCAGCCCGCACCGCCCGCGATGCCGCCGTCAGAGGGCACGCCGAATGCAGCCTTCGCGTTCTCCGGAAGCGACATCGCCTCGCAGCGCGTGCCGTCGACGGGCTTCGCCGCCAGCGCCGACTCGTGCGCGATCATCGCGGGGAGGCCGAGCCTTCGGGACGACTCGCTGCCGCTTGAAAGCCACCAGGTCTCGCCATCGATCTCGATGAACCCCGCGACAAGCCCCTCCGCCGCGCCCGTTCCGAGCCCGATGAAGGCGGTCGAGCCTGGGATTCCGGTCGCGACGCCCTCGAACGCATCGGGGAGCAGCGGCCGAACCGAGCGGGAGCGGATGCCTCCGTCCAGCTGCTCGGCAGCGACGATCTCGAAGCCCTCGTCGACCAGCCGGGAGCGGCTGAGGCGGAGTTCGACAGGCCCGCGCATCGGCAGGTCGATCGTCACGCAGAGCGCGGTCGCGCCGGTGCGGAGCGGGGCGAGCTCCGATCGCTCGATCGCGCGGGAGGCGCAGGTCGGCTCGGGTGCGGAGATCTTGGATGGCGGAGCGAGCAGCGAGAGCGCTGCGGCGAGGGTCGTGGTCAACATGGATGGTCCAGTCCGCGCCAGTATGGGGGACGGCTGCATCGTGCCGAAGGACAATGCGCAGAAATGTCCGAAATTGTCGCGCGGACGCCTGCGACGGCTTACCCGCGATCCGCGAGCGCGAGCGTCACCATCGCCTCGATGCCGTAGGGCAGCGCCGCGTCGTTGAAGTCGTAGGTCGGCTGGTGGAGATGCGCGCTCCTCCAGCGACCATCCTCCATTCCCAGGAGGTAGAAGCAGGCCGGGACGCGCTCGGCGTAGAACGCGAAGTCCTCGCCGCCCATGACGGGCGTGTCCATGTGGGCGAGTCGCTGGGAGGGAAGCTCCTCGCGCACGATCCGCTCGAACTCGCGCACGCTCTCGTCGTCGTTGCGCGTGACCGGATATCCGCGGAAGTACCGAGTCCGCGCAGAGCATCGGTGCGCACGCGCGATGTCCGATGCGATCTCGGCGAGGCGGGTCTCGAGGTGCATCCTCGTCGACTCGACGAGCGCGCGTGTCGTGCCCTGAAGCGTCGCAGAGGATCCGATCTGGTTCGTCGCCGTGCCCGCGTGGAACATCGTGGTGCTGACGACGCCCGCATCGACCGGGTCGATCTCGCGCGAGACGAGCGACTGCAGCGCGATCACGATCGCGCTCGCGGCCACGATCGGATCGCGCGAGTGATGGGGCCATGCGGCGTGCGCGGCCTGGCCCTCGACGACGATCTCAAAGCGGTCGCTCGATGCGAACAGTGCGCCGCGCCGCGTCGAGAGGACGCCGAGGTCAAGCCCCGGGAAGTTGTGCAGCCCGTAGATGCGCCGAATCGCGGGTCCTTCCGGACGGGCGTCCAGCGCGCCGTCCTCGACCATGCGCCGCCCGCCCGCACCGCCCTCCTCCGCGGGCTGAAAAAGGAAGCGGACGGGGTTCGGCAGCACGCCCTCGCCAGAGAGCCGCCCGAGCACGCGCGACGCCCCAAGCAGGATCGCGGTGTGCCCGTCGTGGCCGCACGCATGCATGCGCCCGGGAGTCGCGGACGCCCACGCCACGCCGGACTCCTCGCAGATCGGGAGCCCGTCGATGTCGGCCCGCAGCCCGACGGCGCGATCCGACGCACCGGGAAGAAACGCGATGGTGCCCGTGCCGCCCGCAAGTCCGTCGGTGTGCCGAATGCCGGCGGCATCGAGCTCCGCCCGGATCCGGGAGCTCGTTCGGAGCTCCTCGTAGCAGACCTCCGGATGCGTGTGGAGCTCGCGCCGTACCTCGACCGCACGCGATGTCTCCTCGGCGACGAGTTGGCGGACGCGGAGCCGAAGTGGTTCGGGAATCGAGGCCATGCGCCGATGGTAGCGGACGGCCGGGTGGGAGGCCGTCGGAGGAAGTGCAGGCGAGGCGGCCCGAAGGGCGCCTCGATCAGCTCCGCAGCTTCGCGAGACCCGTCGACTCGCGGCCATCGTTCACGAGCGCGAACGCATGGCGCTCGTGCCGGATCAGCCGCGTGAGCTGGCTCATCGTGATGCCGAGGATCCCGGCGGCCCCGGCGACATCGAACCGACGCGCGGTGATGACATCGAGCGCTTCGGCAAGGAGCGCCGGATACTCCCTGTTTTCGGGACTGACCGGAAGCTTCTCGCCTTGACGACGCCGGCACCAGAGCTCGCTTGGCTTGTGTCCGTCTCGGCTGGTGATGGTTCGGACCTTGCAAGCGAGCTTCAGCCGAAGCCGGAAGATCGCAACATGCCGGTTCTGCGCCTGGCTGCGCCGCTCGGTCGCGTGCGTCTCGACCTGGGTCGGGATGTGCTTGATCCAGACCGCCGTATCGACCCGGTTTCGATGCTGCCCTCCCGGTCCCGAGACCCGTCCGGTCTCGAACTCGCACTGCGACAGGAACTCGGCGTCCTCGAGGGTCGAGGGGTGCGGACCCTCGATCGTGATCGCTCGCTCGTCGATGTGTGGCGGTCGATAGGCCATTGGACTCCGTCATTCTCTACCATGGATGGCGTGCCCGTGCACCGGAACCAGCTCATCCTCGGCATCGAGAGCTCCTGCGATGAGACGGCCGCCGCGGTCGTCGACGGCGCCATGGAGGTGCGCTCGAGCGTCGTCGCGTCGCAGCACGACCTGCACGCCGAGTACGGTGGTGTCGTACCCGAAATCGCCAGTCGTGCACACCTCGAGCGGATTCTGCCGGTCGTCCGCAAGGCCCTCTCCGAGGCGGATGTGAGCGTCGGGCAGCTCGCGGCCGTGGCTGCGGGCGTTCGCCCGGGGCTCATCGGAAGCCTGCTCGTGGGCGCAAGCGCCGCCAAGGGCCTGGCCTTCGGCGCGATGCTTCCGTTCTACGCCGTGGACCACGTCGCGGCCCACCTCTTCGCAGGGCTGCTGCGGCCGACTGGCGCGGGCGAACCGCCGGCGGGCGCGGATCGGTTCCCGGCGCTTGGGCTCGTGGTGAGCGGCGGACACACCAGCCTGTTCCATCTCGAGACATCGGGACGGTGCGAGCTCATCGGCCGCACCATCGATGACGCGGTGGGCGAGGCGTTTGACAAGGCGGCCGTGATGCTCGGCCTCGGGCACCCCGGCGGGCCGAACCTCGAGCGTTGCGCCCGCGGCGGCGATCCGGGCGCGATGGCATTCCCGCTTCCAAGGCTCGCGAGTCCGCTTGATTTCTCGCTCTCGGGCCTGAAGACGAAGCTCCTCTACGAGATTCGCGGCGTGCCGCGGGGGCGCGGCGCGGCGGCGTCGTTCGAGCGCGACCATCTCGCGCTCACGGAGGGCCGGCGGCGGGATCTGGCCGCCAGCTTCCAGCGCGCGGCGATCGCCCAGGTGCTCGACCGGCTCGACGCCGCGCGGGCGCGCTTCGAGACGCGCTGCCTGTTCGTTGGCGGCGGTGTCGTGGCGAACGAGTCGCTCCGCGCCGCGCTGCACGGATGGGCCAGCCGGAACGGATGCGGGCTTGTCCTCCCTGAGGCCGCGTTCTGCGTCGACAACGCCGCGATGATCGCGGGACACGCGCAGATTCGCCGTGCCGCGGGAGAGCGTGGCGACCCGCTCTCCGTGCCGACGGAGCCGGTTTCCCTCCTCGCGCGCGGAGCGCACCCCCGGCGCGTACATTGACCGAGGAGATGCAGCGCCCATGAACACGAACCACCGCGAAGGCATCGGCGTGCAGACCGAGGCGGCGATCCTCGTGGGCGTGCGGCTGCCCGGATCACGCATGGACTTCCACGATCCCCTCGGCGAGCTGCGGGCGCTCGCCCAGACCGCGGGGGCGTCCGTCGTCGGGGAGCTCATGCAGAACCGGGACGCGCCTTCGGGTCGGACCTACATCGGGAAGGGGAAGGTCGAGGAGCTCGTCGCGATGACGGCGGAACTCGCTGCCCGCGTGGTCATCTTCGACAACGAGCTCTCGCCCTCGCAGATCCAGGAGCTCGAGAAGGAGCTCAAGGTGAAGGTCATCGACCGGAGCGAGCTGATCCTCGACATCTTCGCGAACCGCGCCACGACGCGCGAGGCGCAGCTGCAGGTCGAGATCGCGCAGCTCGAGTACACGGCGCCCCGGCTCCGCGCGATGTGGTCTCACCTCGGCCAGGTGACCGGCGGCGCGCCAGTCGGAGTCGGAACGCGCGGCCCCGGCGAGCAGCAGCTCGAGATCGACCGGCGGATCGTGTCGCGCAAGCTGGTCGCGCTCAGGCGCGAGCTCGAGGAGTTCCAGGTCCGCAAGTCGCGCGAGGTCGAGCTGCGGAAGAGCGAGCACTTTACGGTCGGCATTGTCGGCTACACGAATGCGGGCAAGAGCACGCTGTTCAACACGCTGACCGCGGGCGGCGCGTTCGCGGCCGACAAGCTCTTCGCGACGCTGATGACGCGCGTCGAGCGCTGGAATGTCGGCGGGGCGAACGCCGTGCTGCTCTCGGACACGGTCGGGTTCATCCGCGACCTTCCGCACCATCTTGTCGCGAGCTTCCGAGCCACCCTCGAGGACGCGATCCACGCACACGCGCTGCTCATCGTGCTCGACGCAAGCGATCGCGAGGCGCCCCAGCAGCTCGAGACGGTGCGCGAGGTCCTCGACGAGGTCGGTGCGAGCACGCAGCCCCGGCTGCTGCTCCTGAACAAGATGGACCGAATCGCCGGGCTGCCGTTCGAGGAGCGCGAGTCGCTTCGCACGGCGGAGGAGTGGCAGGCGCGCGAGCCTGGGGCGATCGCGATCAGCGCCGCCACGGGAGCTGGACTCGACGAGCTGCGCGCCCGGGTGCTTGCACTTGTGACGGGCGGCGTCCGGCGTCGGACGCTCGAGGTGCCGATCTCGAGCGCGCGGCTGATCGATACGATCGAGAAGCGCTGCGAGGTGATCGAGCGGCGCTACGGCGAGCAGACGGTGGAGCTCGTGGTGGAGATTGGCGACCGGCAGATCGAGGCACTGCTCCCGATGGGCGAGCCGTTTCTGGTGGATGGCTCGGATCCGCGTCCGAAGCGCGCGGCGTGGGGCGGTGGGCCCAAGCGACGGGCCCCGCATCTAACTGATGTGGACGAAGACCCGTCAGGCGACGGGGCCTGAGGCTGACGACTGAGCGGCACGCTGCTCGATTCGGCGAATCCATCGCTGCGAGGTCCCTAGGCGAAGATCGCCCGTGCGAGCTCGACCGACCGCGGTACGCCCTGGCGCCCCGGCGACTCGCGCAGGAAGAGCAGGGGCCCGGAGCCTGCGGCGAGCGGCCAGTACACCGCCAGTCTCGACTGATTGCGAAGTTGGCCAGACCAGAAGCCGTCGCTTGCGCGCCCGTACGCCACCAGCTCTCCGGCGCGTGGCCGTCGGTCCCATCGCTCGATGTGTGAACCGAGAAGCGCGGTGGCGAATGCCTCGACACCTCCGCTGCTGCCGCACACCGCGATCAGGTTCTCCGCCCGCGGCATGAACTGCGAGAACGCCTTGCGGAGCGTGGCCTGGAAGCGCGGCACATGGTCATCGAAGCTGGACGAGAGGTCTGCGACGAGTTCGACGCGGCCGCCCGGTGCAGGAGCGATCGCACGCAGCCGCGCGCGAGGCGCGTCCTCTCCGTCGCGGATGACCAGCTCGTCGCCGACAGATGCCTGCTCGACGAAGTCGAACGCCGCATCGAGCGCCTCATGGAGCGCCCGGCCCCTGAGATTCCGTGAAAGCGAGAACGCGACGACGAGCCCTCGCTCGACGGTTTCGATAGTCCTCCACGCGGCAGGCACCGAGACTTCCGCATCGCGCAGCGTGGGCTGAGGGGCGCGCTTCACATGCACGCAGAGCGATGCGCCCGCCCGCGTGGCCCGGAAGTCGACATGCCTGCCATTCGGCGTCTCGACCTCGTGCTCGACCTCACATCCGCCGGCGAGCAGCCGAGCCGCGACCATCGCCTCGGACGCGATCGACCGGCAGCGATCGAGCTGGGCGGGCGCCGCAGACGCCGACGCGAGCATCGCGCCCGAGTCGTCGAGCTCCCGCCGATACCCGCGCAGCACCTTCGGATCAATGCGCAGCGACCAGTCGCGCTCGTGGTCCGCGAAGTCCGCTGCGAGCCGCTCGAGGAGCAGTCGAATTGCGCGGCGCTCATCGTTCGGGCGGGACATCGGCGAGCATTTATCGGGGTTTCGGGTGGCTTCGGCAAGCGCTGCCGGACCGATCCGGTTCGCATCGTGCGGATTAGGAAGGCGCTGCGCCACCCGGATTGGAGTTCCGAGCCCTTCCGGCGAAGGCGCCTTCGGGTCACGCCGACACACTCGGCGAAGGAGAGAGTCATGCGAATCGGAGAAATGCTCGTCCGAATGGGTGTGTTGAGCCGCTCGCAGATCGAGGCCATCCTCGATGAGCAGCAGTCGAACAATGAGGCGTTCGGCGCGATCGCCGAACGGCTCTTCCAGATCCCGCCCGAGACGATCGAGCGCGCCTGGATCGAGCAGACGCAGGAGCGGGCGACGATCTTCGACCCGGAGCGCGGCGTCGACGACGACGCCCGCGAGCTCGTCGTGCGTCGGCAGGCGTGGCAGTTCGGCATCGTCCCGCTTCGGATCGACGACGGCTATCTGATCGCCGCCACCAGCCGGAAGCAGCTTCCGCGGGCGGTCCGCTTCGCGACCCGCGTTCTCGGAATGCCCGTGCAGTTCGAGGTCGCGGAGGATGACGAACTCTCGAAGCTCCTGGCGGTGCAGTATCCGATGCGCGGAATGGACAAGAGCATCTTCGACGGGACCGCGTTCGCGAGCCTGTTCAATCGCCGGGCGGCTTGACAGGCCCGGCGGTTCGGATACTCTCCTCACCCCGCGAGAGCGGTTCGCCAACTTAGCTCAGTTGGTAGAGCATCGCATTGAAAATGCGAGTGTCCCCGGTTCAAGTCCGGGAGTTGGCATGAAAGCAGGGTCCGCAAGACGGACCCTGCTTTGTTTTTCCGTGCTTTGCTTCTCCGTGCGTTGTCTGTTCCTCGCCGGGGCGTCGCTTGACCGCTGTATCTCCGACCGGCAGACTCCGCAGCCCATCCGAGCGGACTACGCGAGCTGCTCTCCGACGAGTCGAAGCGGGATCGGCCTGCCAAGGTGCTCGCGACGAATCTCGAGCCGACCTGCCGCGCGCTCCTCCTCGAGAGTTCCGAGCAGCTGCTCGACGATCCACAGACGCATCGGCCTCGAG
>Ga0209770_10000551_pt1 | contig 20488 bp, 17 predicted proteins | sample LauGreSu1BDMLBDD_2_FD_187572 | JGI IMG/M metagenome (GOLD analysis project Ga0209770, IMG submission 187572) | Freshwater lake microbial communities from Lake Michigan, USA - Su13.BD.MLB.DD (SPAdes) (version 2) | ecosystem: Environmental > Aquatic > Freshwater > Lake | place: Lake Michigan, USA...
ACGGCGAGATGGAAGCCGCCGAGAAGCACGCCCTTCCGCGCCTCATCGAATGGAGCAACCTCCGTGGCGCCTTCCACAACCACACCACCGAGAGCGACGGACGCTCCTCGCTCGAGGACATGGTCGCAGCCGCCAAGGAACTCGGCCTCGAATACCTCGGCATCGCCGACCACTCCAAAGCCTCCTTCCAAGCCAATGGCCTCGATGAAAAACGCCTCGCCGCGCAGGTCGCCCGCATCGCCGAAATCAACGCTGCCGAGAAAGACATCCACATTTTCGCCGGCACCGAATGCGACATCCTCAAGGACGGCTCGCTGGATTTCTCCGACGAAATCCTCGGCTCGCTCGACTATGTCGTTGGCAGCATCCACTCGTCGTTCACCATGGCCGCCGCCGAGATGACAAAACGCATCATTCGCGCGATGGAAAATCCCCACATCACCATGCTCGCGCACCCGACCGGCCGATTGCTGCTTGGCCGTGAGCCCTACCAACTCGATATCTCCGCCATTCTCGACGCAGCCGCCGCAACCGGCACCTGGATCGAGCTCAACGCCAACCCGCGCCGCCTCGATCTCGACTGGCGCTGGTGGCAAATGGCCAAGGAAAAAGGCGTAAAATGCGTGATCAACCCCGACGCCCACTCCACCGCCGGCCTGCAGGATTTAATCTTCGGCATCGGCATCGCCCGCAAAGGCTGGCTCACGAAAGACGATGTTATCAACACCCTCCCGCTCGCCAAAGTCCGCTCGGTTCTGGAAGCCAAGCGCACACGGAGTTGATTCCCTCATTCACCGGTGCTAATTCGCGAATACTCTCCGGGCCATAAATGGTGAACATTTTCCGCAAATCCGCCGCGCTCCTTGCTTGCAGCACTTCCTTGCTCGCTCTGGAGGTCGGCCCGGAGCCAGGCCTGGAGCGAGCCGTTAATTGGAAATGGTCCGTCATTCCCTCATCGGCGAACCAACCTTGGCGACTCCCGCCACAACGCGTCCAAGTCCTCACCAACTCTCAAAATCACACCGCAAAAGTTCCCGAAACCGACCCGGGTATTTACACGATCAAAAAAGGTGATGTTCTCGTGCGCATCGCCAAGCGCTTCGACCTCACCGTCGCGCAACTCCGTGAATTCAACGGGCTCCAAAGCGACCTCCTCCAGATCGGCCAACAACTCCGCATTCCCAACACCGACGAACGACTCGCCCTTCGCAACGCGGGCGCAAAAAAAGACGACCACCCCGCCTCGCCAGCTGCCACGGTCAACGAGGTTCTCTTGTTGCGCGTCTTTCTGGACAATCAGGGGTTTTCGACCGGAGCGATTTCCGACCAATCCGATCCGGTTTTTGGCCGAGTGCTTCACCTCTACCAAACCTCCCGTGGCGAAACGCTGGACCACGCCGCTGTCATTGCGGAGGCGATTGCCGCCACGGCAAAAACTCTCACCGACTACACCCTGTGCGTGGAGGACTTCCATTTCATCGCCCCGCCCAAAGCCTCCCTCGTCCCCACCCCGAACGCCAAGCCCGCCCCAACTCCGCCCCCGACCTACGAGGAACTCCTTTTCACTCCCCTCCTCGCCTATCGCTCGTCCTGGGAGTTCGTCGCCGAGCGATTCCACTGCGATGAAAAATTCCTTCGAAAACTCAACCCCAAACTCGGCGCGAACCCGCCCGCCGGCTCTGTTTTCCGCGTGCCGAATGTCTCTCCGCTTGAAATCGAAAACATCCCCGCCCGCGACATCCAGCCGCACAAAGACTCCTCCGCTTGCCGAGCCGTGATCCGCGACCTCGCCGTTCTTGAAATTTATCGCAACGATAAGCTCGCCGCCGTGATGCCGCTTTCCCGCTCCCGCCCGGGGCTCCGGGGCCGTGGAGAATGGAAAATTCTCGATGCCATCCCCCGTCCCCGACTAGCCACCCTCCGAGAACCGCGAGTAGTGCGTGAGGAAAAAACCGGACCGTTTTATGTGAATCCCAACCCCACGCCGCGCCAGGCTCCCGCAGTTTTGGAGCATGAGGAAATCCTCCCCGCCGGCCCGAACAACCCGGTTGGCGTGGCATGGATCAACCTTGCAAAAGCGAACGAAAACACGCCCCTTCCCTTCGGCCTCCACGGTACTTCAACCCCCTCCGAAATGTTCAGCTACGAAAGCCTCGGCGGATTCCGCTTGTCGAACTGGGATATCCTCCGAGCCGCCTCGCTTTTGCCCTCCGGGTCGAAGCTTGAGTGGCTCCCTTGAGTAAACTCAGGAGGCTCGGCCGACCACGATATTCGGACCGGTAATGGCTAACACGCGAACGGGCGTTCCGGATTCAAGGAATTCGCCGTTTGCCATCACATCAAAGATTCCATCACCGATTTTGGCGCGACCACTCGGGCGGAGGATCGAGATGGCGGTGCCGGTGTCGCCTTCGCGCAGATTGGCGGCCGCGCCGAGTTCGGTGACAACCGGCGCGATGGAGGGCCCTGGGCTGGATTTTGAGGAGAGAAAGAGGCTTTTAAACATGGGTATATTCGGAAGAAAGCGGGCGATGAGAGCTATGTAAACGACGCTCGAAAGAAATGCGATCAAGAGGTTGAGCATGGGAATGCGGAATATCTCGAAGGAAATTTGAATCGGCTGGGCAGGGTAAAAATCCGCCATGGCGAAAAACAGCGCCGTGACTGCCAATGCGGCTCCGGCAAGCGACAGGACGACAATCCCAGGAAAAAAAATCAGCTCGATGAGAATACAAAGAATCCCGAGCACAAAGAGCGCTGGCATTTCCAGCCCAGTGAGACCGGCGATATAGTGGCCACCGAAGAAAAGGAGGAAGCAGATTGCGGAGATCACCCCAGCGACGCCGAAGCCCGGGGCTTTGAATTCGAGATAGGCCCCGATGATCCCACCGAGCAGAAAGAGCGGCGCGAGCGTGGTGATCCATTGGGCGACATTCTCAAATCCCGACGGCTCGAAGCGCACGATCCGGGCGGCGTCCAGTCCGCAAAGCCCGGCCAGCGCGGGCAGGTCCGCTGCAATGCCGCTTGCAAGAAGGGGCTTCCCGCCAATTTCTCGTGTGGCCTCCTGCGCGCTGAGCGTGAGGAGCGCGCCTTTGGGGTTGATGACCTCGACGCCGATTTTCACTTCCTTGTCGAGGTTCATGAAGCCGTCCACCAATTCGGGGTGGTAGCCGTTTTTCTGCGCCACGCTCCGGAAGTAGCCGGAAAAATAGGAAACGATTTTGGCGTTCATCGTTTCGGGGATTTCCTGACCCGACCCAGCCACCGGCGCGGCGGCTCCGATGGCACTAATCGGCGCCATGAAAACTTTTTTCGTCGAGAGAGCAATCAGCGCCCCGGCCGAGCCTGCGTTTGTGTCCACATAAGTGAAGGCGGGGATCGGGCTCTTGCTGAGCATTTGGACAATTTTTTCGGTGGCCTTTAGGTCGCCGCCGGGGGTGTTCATATCGAGAATGATCGCCGCCGCGCCGGCCGACTCGGAGTCCTTCAAAGCGCGACGCAAAAAGAAAAATTGGGCCTCGCTGACCATTCCCTCCACAGGAAGAACCACCACCGAGCCAGCAGTGATTTTCGCCTCCTCAGCGCGGGTGCCGAACGACGCCACAAAGAACGCCAATAACAAAATCCATCGAGCCATGCCGTGGAAATCTCCCTCGCGCCCCGCAGACCCGCAAGGTATTTTCCGCCCCGTGGGATTCATCTCGGAGGAAAGCATCCAGCGCGTCGCGGACGCCAACGACATCGTCGATGTGGTTGGATCCTACTTCCCGCTCAAGCGCGCTGGCACGAGCTTCCGCGCCCTCTGCCCGTTCCATAGGGAGAAGTCCCCATCGTTCCATGTGAACCCCTCGCGCCAGAGTTTTCATTGCTTCGGCTGCGGCGCAGGCGGCGGCGTGTTGCGGTTCGTGATGGATTACGAGCATGTGGATTTTCCCACCGCTGTACGGCGTCTCGCCCAGCGCGCGAATATCCCGATGGTCGAGGAGGCCTCGACTCCAGAGGACGAAAAAAAACATGGCCTCCGCAAACGCCTGCTCGCGCTCCACGCCGAGGCGGCGCAGTGGTTTCACCAAAACCTCCTGAAATCTCAGGACGGCGCGGCGGCGCGCGACTACCTGAAATCCCGCGGACTGAACTCGGAGATCGCAAAGGGGTGGAAGCTCGGCTACGCGCCGGAGTCGTGGGATGCCTTGCTGAACCACCTGCGCGACCGGAAATTTTCCCCCGAGGAGATCGATAAAAGCGGCCTCGCCTCGTCGAAGGATGACCGCCCCGGCGCCCAGCTCTACAGCCGCTTCCGCAACCGTGTGATGTTTCCAATCCACAACGATTATGGCGAGGTCGTCGCCTTCAGCGGTCGCACGCTCGTGGCCGATCCGAAGGCTGCAAAATATGTGAACTCGCCCGAGACACCGCTTTTTACGAAAGGCCGCGTGCTCTACGGCCTTGAAAAAACCAAGCGCGACCTGATCGAAAAAAACGCCGCCATTGTTTGCGAGGGCCAAATTGATTTGATCTCGGCCTTCGAGGCTGGCGTGCGCCATGTCATCGCCCCGCAAGGCACAGCTTTCACGACCGACCAAGCGCGACTATTGAAGCGATATGTCGAAACGGTCCTGCTTTGTTTCGACTCCGATGCGGCGGGAAAAAAAGCCGCCGAACGATCGGTGCCCGCGCTGCTTTCCCAGGGCCTCACCGTAAAAATCGTCTCCCTGCCGACCGGCGAGGACCCCGACTCTCTCATTCGCAAACAAGGGCCGGAAGCGTTTTTGCGCCTCGTCGAATCCGCCAAGGAATACTTCGACCACAACCTCGCCGAGGCCATCGCCTCCGGCGAACTCGAGGACACCGCCGGAAAATCCCGCCTCGTCCGCCGCCTCGCACCGCCGCTCGCGCTCGTGCAGGACGCCGTGCTGCGCGAAGCCCTTCTCGGCCGCATTTCGACTCGGCTCGGAGTTTCGCCCGCCTCGATCCGCGGGGTGATGAAAGCCCCCCAAATCGAGCGCGATTCCCCGGAAGCCCCTCCCCAAGCCGCGCTCGAGGAGGCGATCTCGCTCACCGAGGGGATGAAAATGCTCGGCCAACTCGTGCTCGCCAGCACCGATGTGCGTGAGTGGCTCCGCACCCAATCCCCGCTCGCCGAGTTCGAGCCACAAGCCGCACTCCTTGACAAAATCGCCAGCGCAGACTTCCCCGATCACGCCCCTCCGCACGCCTCGTTGATGGCTGAGCTTTCCGGCGCCGAGGAACGCTTCCTGTCTTCCCTCGGGACGCTCCGTGCGGTGCAGGACCCGTTGCAACGCGCGAAATCGACCGTTCAAGGTATGCGACGGCGTCAGCTCGAACAACGCATCGAGGATCTTAAAAGCCGAATCGGCGACTCCAGCCTCCCTATGGAGGAGCGCCAAAAAATTCAAAAACAAATCCTTGACCTGAAAATTCGAATGGCTGATCTTCGATAGCCTTTTGACCAAGGGTAAAGGACTTAACAGACAGCCGCTTGAAAACCAAATCCAAATCCTCTCCAACGAGCTCCTCGCGCTCGATTTCCAAAACGAAACCTGCCAAAAAGGCTCCTGCCCCGAAAAAAGCTGCTCCGGCGAAAAAACCAGCAGCGAAAAAAGTTCTTCCAAAACCAGTTAAGAAGCCTGCTTCAAACCCAGCTCCCCAGCCTGCTTCAAAGAAAACTCCCCCCGCCAAAAAAGCTCCTGTCGCCAAAAAGCCAACTCCTGCTAAGAAGCCAGCCACCCCCTCGAAGCAGCCAGTCGCCAAAGACTCCCGCAAAAATCCAGTCTCCCACAAACCTGCCGCCACCCAATCCTCGTCGGCACCAAAATCCAAAAGCGCGCCAGCGCCAACTCCCGAGACGAAATCCAATGCCAAAGGCAAATCCTCGGCTGCCGCTCACACCATTCAGCCATTGCCCGCAGACATCCCGAAGCTTATTCAGGAAAAAGTACGCGAGCTAATCCGCCTCGCTAAAGAGCAGGGGTACATCACTTTCGAGGATCTCGACGAGCATTTGCCCGAGGGGGTCAGCAACCCTGAGCACCTCGACGCGATCATCAGCCAACTCCGCAGCGTCGAAATCGACATCATCGAATCTTCCGATGTCGACCGCGTGAAAGAAGTCGCGAAACCCGACGAGGAGGATGAGAAGGACGAAAAGGAAGACAAAGAGGAAAAAGAAGAGAAGTCCGACACCAAGCTCGACATCCTAGACGACCCCGTCCGCATGTATCTCAAGCAGATGGGCCAAGTGCCGCTCCTTACCCGTGAGCAGGAGGTGGAAATTTCCAAACGCATCGAGGACGCCGAATTAAAGGTTCAGGAAATTCTATACCGCTTCGGCTCTGTCGCCCGCGCCCATTCAGATCTCGGCCAAAAGCTCATCGATCAGCGCGAGCGTTTCGATCGCGTGATTCTCGACAAGAAAATTGAGAGCCGCGACAGCTACATGAAGGCCCTCCCACGCCTTTGCCAGCAGCTCAAGCGCCAGACCGAGGCCGTTTCTAAACTCTACCAAGAAGCCTCCAAAGTCGGACCGAACTCCGAAAAACGGAAAAAATTCGACAAGGCGCTTAAGAATCTGCAGCTGCTTTATCCGAAGTTTTACTACAAACAAAAAGTCATCGAGGATTTTGTCGTGCTGGTGGAGGAGAACCGCGTCTCTGTCGGCAATCTCCAGAAAGAACTCCAAAAGTCCAAGAAAAGTTCTAACGCGAAACTCCAAAAGCAGCACAACGACGAGCTCCGCGATATGCAGAAGCGCTTTTGGCTTTCTCCCGAGGAACTCGTATCTCAACACGACGAGCTCAAGCTCTGGCACAAGCGAGCGCTCAAGGCCAAGACCGAGATGGTTGAGGCCAACCTGCGCCTTGTGATTTCGATTGCGAAAAAATACACCAACCGCGGCCTTTCGTTCCTTGACCTCATCCAAGAGGGCAATATGGGCCTCATGAAAGCGGTGGAGAAATTCGAATACCGCCGCGGCTACAAATTTTCGACTTACGCGACCTGGTGGATACGCCAGGCAATCACCCGCTCCATTGCCGACCAGGCCCGCACGATCCGCATCCCGGTGCATATGATCGAAACGATCAACAAGCTCATCCGCGTGCAGAAGCAACTCGTGCAGGAATATGGCCGCGAACCATCGCCGGAGGAAATCTCCGACGAAATCCAGCTTCCGGTCGAGCGGGTCCGCGCCGTTCTCAAGATGGCCCAGCAACCAATCTCGTTGCAGGCCCCTGTGGGCGATAGCGACGACACGAGCTTTGGTGATTTCATCGAAGACAAGGGCGCGGAAAATCCCGCCGACATGGCTGCCATCGTTCTGCTTAAGGACAAGATCAAGGATGTGCTCGAGACCCTTACCGAACGCGAACGCCAAGTCCTCGAGCAGCGCTTCGGCCTTGTGGACGGCTACAGCCGCACGCTCGAGGAGGTCGGCCGCCAGTTTAAGGTCACCCGCGAACGCATTCGCCAGATCGAGGCTAAGGCCCTTCGCAAGATGCGCCACCCGACCCGCATCCGCCAGCTCGAGGGATTCCTCGATGCCCACGAAATGTGATCCGCGCGCAACTTTCGCGCTCAAGAGGTGTTTGATCTGACATGAAGGACGATTTTCCTGAGAACGACGCCTTTTGGTGTTTGCTCGGCCAAGCCAGCCACCGCAAAGCCTCGCCGTTTTTCGCCCGCAATGTTCTGCGCGAAATCCGCCAATCCGCAAAACCAACCTGGTTTTTCCCGCGCTGGCTAGCCCCCGCCGCCTTTGCAGCCATCGCCGTCGGCTTCGCCCTCACGCTCGTTGAGTCGCCCCGCCACACCCCCTACTCCATGTCGCCAGAATTAGCCGAGTATTTCGAAAAAGCCGCCAATCTTGACCAAATCGCCCCAGCCGTAGACTTCACCCCCGCTCACTTGGCAGGACTTTGATCCCTAAAGAGAAGGCGGCATAAAAAAGCTCAGTAACCCATCGCTTATTTTAACCCGCAGTGGTCTTAAATTGGGGCCACCTCAGGCCTCAATCCATGAAGACAGCGAGACCAAACGCAGCGAAGGATTATTACAAACAACTCCGCTGCTTTCCATGGGAGCAGCTTTGGGAGGTGCATGTGCCGGCCTTTAATGCGGCAGCTCCGACTTCAGAAGCGAGGAATGCCGGTCTGGTCCGCGCTGTGGGGGTTGTCTTCTCGGAAAGCGGTCCACTTTCGCAGAAAGAAGAGGTTGCGGCTTGGCTTCGATCACTTTTGCAGGACCCGGATGAAAAAATTCGCCGCTATGCAATGGCTGGATTGCCGAAGATCGGAGGTAAGGCCGCTGACGAGGAAGCGCTGATCAATTTCCTTCGAAAAGGTAATCCACTGGAGAGGGAGAAGAAGTTCCTAGCCCGTGCTCTCGATAAGATCGGAGGTAAGGCCACGCTGGAAATTGCAGACGAGCTTCCCGACCAAACCGCCCTCAAAGTGAAAGCCAGCGTGGCCAGAGAGGAATGCCCCTCGGAAATACGCTTGGATCTGGCGGTGGATTGTTTTTCAGATCTTCTGATTCACCTTCGCGGTCGCCGGGGACTTGAGAGGTTTGTTCGCGAGGAACTGGAGTCGACCATGCCATCCAGGGGACTCTTCGAATTTCGCAGCTCCCAATCGGGATTGGTCGAGATCGCCCCGAAGCGTCCATTCCGGCTCTCGGATTTGCTCACCCTCCGCTGCTTTGGAACGCTGGCATTCGTCTTGGGAACAATCCCAAAGCTGGATTCAACCGAAATGGCCGCGCTCATCACGGCACCGTCAGCGCGCGCTCTTCTTCAAGGACTCACAAAAGGCTCGATTCGCTACCGCTTGGATTTTCCATCCCTCGGCCACCAGCGCGGCCTCGTGCGCGATATCGCCAACCGTGCCTATGCCTTGTGCCCGGATCTGCTAAACGATGCCCGAAGTGCTCCCTGGGCTGTCGAGATTCACCCGCACCGCGGCCGATTTGCCGTGGAACTTCGTCCACGCTTTTCGCCGGACCCCCGTTTCGCCTACCGCAGGTTGGATGTCCCGGCGGCCTCGCATCCGCCCCTCGCCGCCTGCATGGCGCGTCTGGCGGGGAGCACAGGCGATGATGTCGTGTGGGATCCTTTTTGCGGTTCGGGTCTGGAGTTAATCGAGCGCGGATTGCTTGGTGGCGTGAGGAAACTTCTTGGCTCCGACCGCAGCGCGGAGGCGATCGATGTGGCAAAGTGCAACCTGGCGGCGTCGGGACTTCGCGTGACATCGGATTTTTTCCACGGCGATTTTCGAAATGTGAATCTTGCACCGAATTCCATAAGCCAGATCATCAGCAATCCTCCGATGGGCCGCCGGGTTCCAATCCAAAATCTCGAAGGCCTCATCCGCGACCTCTTTGATATCGCCGCTAGGATCCTGCAGCCCGGAGGTGTGCTGGTTTTTGCAAATCCTCTTTCAACGCGGCCGTCCGATGCGCGGCTCAAGCTGGATACGACCCAGCGCATCGATCTCGGGGGGTTCGATGTCCATCTCGAGAAATTCATTAAAACCAACCGGTGAACCTCTTTCATCCCTCTCGATAAAATGACGCTCTTGTTGCAAAGCGCCTCCGCAATCGATCCCGGCAAGAGCAGCAAGGAGGATATCGAACCTGTCCGCGTCGGGGCACAACCGAAGTTCCACTGATTTTGAAAGCGGCGACTTTCCAGGTTCCCCTCGCTTCGTTGCACCTGCCGGATCTCTGGCAGCAGGATGCTGTGCGCCATCTCAAGAGCGGGGCGGATGTGATCATCGACGCCCCGACTGGCGCGGGAAAGACGCGAGTCTTCGAGTTATTTCTGAAAACACCAGAAGCCGCCCGACTGGGGCAGGCGGTTTACACGGTTCCGACCCGCGCGCTGGCGAATGACAAGTGGCATGAATGGCAAGCCCTCGGGTGGAATGTTGGCATCGCCACAGGCGATATTGCAGAGAACCTTCACGCCTCGGTCCTAGTCGCGACCCTGGAAACCCAGCGCGAGCGCATTCTGAGCGGGAATGCACCGGGTTTCCTGATTCTGGACGAATACCAGATGCTTGCGGATGCCCAGCGCGGCTTGAATTACGAAATGGCCATGGCGCTTCCACCGGTTTCCACCCGACTGCTGCTCCTGAGCGGCAGTGTAAGGAATCCCACTGACATCGCGGAGTGGCTACGAGGACTTGGGCGCCGGGTGGAGTTGATTCAAGTCCAGGAACGGCCTGTTCCGCTGGATCAGTTGCCGATTGAGAATCTCCCGCGCGTGCCGGATTCGGTGCATGGATTCTGGCCGCGCATCGCTGTGGCAGCCGTTCTGGCGGGGCTAACGCCGCTTTTGCTTTTTGCTCCCCGCCGCCGCGATGCGGAAAAAATGGCGACCCAGATCGCGGCCGCGCTTCCAGTGGACAGCCCGGTCCCGATGACACCGGGAGATCAAAGCCTGCTTGGCCGAGACCTCTCTAGGCTTCTGCAAAACCGCGTGGCTTTTCACCACAGCGGACTCCCCTACTCTGCGCGGGCGGATTGGATCGAGCCGCTTGGAAAGGCTGGGAAACTCCATGTGATCGTTGCCACCACTGGCCTCGCGGCAGGAATCAATTTTTCTGTTCGTTCCGTGATGGTCACCTCGACCACCTACGGCGACGACCGTTTTCGGAGAGAACTCCGGTCCGATGAGTTGCTGCAGATGTTCGGAAGAGCCGGCCGCAGGGGCCTCGATGAGCGTGGGTTTGTTCTCACAGCGCCGAATTTGCCGGGACTTCTCGACGCCGCACCACGCCAACTCCGCAGGGTGAATCAAATGGACTGGCCAACCTTGCTCCGCGTCATGGAAGCAGCCGTCGCTGAGGGACAAAATCCGCTCGCGCGCGCCTCGCTCGTTTGCGAAAGGCTCTTCAGCCGCCAGAAAATCGCTCCGGATTTGGCAAGCGCCTTGGGATCCTCCCAATCCAGCGAGCGACACGGGCCGAGCCGAGTCGAATTCCTCGGCCCCGATCATTGCTGGCATTCGATCAAAGGCGCCCGAGAGGAGACACGACCGCTTGGCGAGTGCCTCTCGCTCTACAAGGAACGATGGATTTCGGCGCTGCGTGTTCCCCTCACCCTCGAACTCCTTCCCCACGGCCGAGCCTGCAAGATCGCTGAGGGACGAAGCTTCGCCTATGGCAAGGAAGTGCCGATCGCACGCGGCAAGGACTCGCTATTTCAGCCGCTCCCATGGATTCAAAAACTACTCGGGCTGGGCAAGTCGGAGGCGTTCTCCAAAGACGAGCTGACACGCGACATCATCCCCCTTCTCGAATCCCAATGGTCGCCCGGCGCTTTCCACAGCACCGCCCTACACGGCTCGAATCTGATGGCGCGCCTCTCGCTGGCGAATGTTCCAGTGCCCTCGGTCGTCATGCCCGATGGCGTCGTGCTTTGGAATCCCCCACGCCAGAGAGTGAGTGCCTTGCCGGCAGTGGACGAATCGAGCGTCTTCAATCCACCGCCGGGCTCGGCCGCGCATGCTTGGCGCCAGCTGGGCCTCGTTGACGAGAACGGTGCTCCCACCCCGCGCGGGAGGCTTTTCAGTCGCTTCCAGAGCGGCGAGGGCCTGATGATCGCGGCGGCACTGGAAGACGCGAAGTATCCGATCGAGAACATCGTTTCACATATCGCAAACCTCCGTGGAGGCCCGCGTTTCGTGGATTTCGCAGACGGAGAAAGTCAGCGCATGGCAGTTGTCGCGCGCGAAATTTACGGGCATGTGGATCATGAGGGCTACCTCGAGGGCGGCCTGTGTCCGGGTTTCGGCGAGGGAACCTGCGAAGCTCTTTCCCTGCACCGCAGCGGAGGAATGCGCTCGCTGGAGAAACAAACCGACGCCATTCGCAAAGGCGACATTGAGCGCGCGGCATTGGAGTGGAGGAGCCTGCTTCGGCATATTGTTCACGCTGCTAATCCGGTATTTCCTCGCTGGAACGAACTCCAGGCTGCAGCACGGGCCGCTCTCGAAAAGCCAACCCTATAGCAGATCGGAGTCAGTCCCGCGTTTTAACGCTTTTTTCAACCATCGCAGCTCCGTGCTCTCCGTGATTAACCCTCAGGATTTCGCTTTGATCACGCCTTTGGCAGCGTCACCTCGAGTTGGCCGTTTTTGTAATCCATCGTCATCCGCTCGACTTTCACCGGGCCGGGAAGCGTCATCGACTGCGTGGAGCTCGATGCGCTGAAGGCCGACAATCCACAAGTCTGCGAGCTTATGTCCTGCTTCGTGGTGATCGTCACAAAGCGGTCGTTGTCCACATTTACGCTCACATTTTTCGCCTGCGCCTCGGGGATTTTTGAGAGGAGGACATAGCGGTCGGCCTCCTCACGCAGTTCGAATCCCCCCGCCCCGCCGCCGATCACACCCGCGAGACCGGATTGGCTGAGGAGCGATTGGAGCATATCCATGCCGCTCGTTCCGCCAGTTGGCGATTTGGCCGTTTGATTGAACTGGTTCATCAACGCAGCGGCCTGCTTGAGCATGTCATCGCGCATCGCATCGAAATCATCGAGTCGCGAAAAGGCATCCCGGAAAGGATCAGACGCGGCTGCACTCGAGGGAGCAGGGCCGCCTTTGGGAACCGTGATCACCAACTCTCCGCTGTCGCGCTGGATGCCGAGCGGCGCATCAGGCACGGCGGCGGGCAACTGGAGGCTTTGGTCGTAGCGCGGCGCTTTGTCGCCAGCAACTGTTTCAAGCAAGAGCACACGCCCCGCGAGGCGCACATTCACGGGAGTCTTCTCCGGCACGCCGATCTTCACGGTGTATGCGGTGTCAGTTTCAGAGAGGCTCATTGAGGAACTCAAAACCGGTGCGGCTTCGAGCGACAATACGGCAAGGGCAAAACTCAGAATCGATGCAGGAAGTTTTTTCATGGCGCTTAAATGACAACCCAGCAACGCGGTCGTTCAATTCCTTTTCAGGACGATCATCAGCCAGCCGATCAGAAACATCACACCGCCGATTGGCGTGATTGCGCCGAGCCAGCGCACATTGGTGATGGCGAGGAGGTAGAGAGTGCCGGAGAAAATCACAATGCCAGCAGTCCAGACCCAAACAATAGCGGGGCGTTTATCAGAGGCCCACAGCGCGGCGACGGCGTGGACGAGATGGTAAAGCACGGCCGTTTGCCAAATGGCGGTTGTGGCGTGGGCTTCGAGGATGGCTTTGAGGCTATGGGCTCCGAAAGCTCCCAAGCTCACTCCCAGAAAACCCAAAATGGCGGCAACGCGGGTGGCTGTCATGGGGCCATGCTTGCACAGGAATCTGCTCCGCGACAACATCCGCCGCGTGGGTTCGATTCTCCTCACCATTCTCGTCGGCACATTGCTCTGCTACTGGGTTGCAGAGCGGTTCTACGGTTCGTTTCTCGAGCGCGCCCTAGGCGTGGATGCAAAAAAACAAACCCCGGCGGTGTCGAGGAATGACGGCCGCGATTTCGTCCCCGCCAAGCCGTATGTGCTCTTCGCCCACCACTTCGCGGCGATCGCCGGTGCGGGGCCAATTGTCGGGCCAACTTTGGCGATGGTTTATGGCTACCTGCCGGCGCTGATCTGGGTGGTGATCGGCGCGACCCTCCTCGGCGGCGTGCACGACATGGTCACGCTATTCATGTCCACGCGCGAGCAAGGTCGCTCGGTGGCGGACATTGCCAGAACCTATCTCGGGCCGACGGGCTATATTTTGATCGTCAGCTTTCTGGTGATCGGCCTGCTCATGATCACGGCCACTTTTCTGAATCTCAGCGTCACGGCTCTGACCAGCATGTATCCCGCCGAGAAAGTCGGCATCGAACCAGCCAGTGCCCAACAACTCGCCGCCGCTTTGGAAAAACCCGCCGACTCGCTGGGCATGCACCCGTTCCACCACGGCGATAGCCTGCCCACGGTGGTGAAGGTGGAGAACGGCCACCCTGTGCTCATCGCGAAGATCGGCGGCATCGCCTCGACGAGCGTCCTTTTCATCACACTCTGCGCCCCGTTTTTGGGCTGGATGATTTACAAACGTCGCACGCCGGCGTGGCTCAACTACTCCATCGCGGCCTTGCTGTGCGCGGTCTCTGTGGTGCTTGGCATTCTCCACCCCGTGGTCGTTTCCGCCGACACTTGGCGCGTGATGATGACGGCTTATGTGGTGCTTGCCTCGGCGATTCCGGTGTGGCTGCTCCTGATGCCGAGGGATTTTGTGAATGTCCAAATCCTCTACGCGGGCCTGATCGCCGTCGTCGCTGGCCTCGTGGCGGCGGGCTTCAGCGGGAGGTTTTCCGACATCCCGCTCGCCCCGCAAAGCGCCGTGGAAATGATTCCGGCGTGGGACCTGCAAACCGGCTTTCAATATGTCGGCGTTCTTTGGCCAATGCTGTTCATCACCGTGTCGTGCGGGGCGATCAGCGGGTTCCATTGTCTCGTCTCCAGCGGCACGACCGCGCGTCAACTCTCCTGCGAAACCCACGCGCGCAAGGTCGGCTACCGCTCGATGCTTCTCGAATCGATGCTCGCCGTCTCGATTATCCTCACTCTGCTCGTCGGCATGGATTGGGAGAACTACCGCCACATCACCTACGGTGAAAAAAATCCGATCCTCGCCGTGTCACTGGCCACTGGCACCTTGGTCCACGCCGCGTTCGGGCTTCCGCTCTGGGCAGGAACGATTCTCGGCATCCTGCTGCTTGAGGGTTTTGTTGTGACCACGCTGGATGTCGCCGTTCGCCTGAACCGCTACCTGCTCGAGGAAATTTGGAAGTTTTTATTCCGGAATCCGCATCCGGTTCTTTGCAGCGCGTGGTTCAACACCTCGCTCTGCGTGGGATTGATGTATGTGATCTCGCGCTCGAACTCCCTTCCAATGCTGTGGCAGGTCTTCGGCTCGGCCAACCAAATGATGGGCGCGATGGCGCTGCTCGTCGCCTCGGTGTGGCTCCGGGACAATGGCCGCCGCTGGGGATTCACGCTCGTTCCCGCGATCTTGATGTTCGCCACCACGCTAGCCTCGACGGGAATTTCGCTTTGGAAAAACGCCAATCTCGGCAACTGGCCGCTCGTGACCACCTGCGGCGTTTTGATTCTGCTCGGCCTAGGCGTGGCGGCCTTGGGTGCGCGGGTTCTTTTGACTCCCCGCCGGGCTGCATAGCTCCCACTACTCGCCCCGATAAGAGCACCGTGCGAAGGGGGTCTCGTGGATCACAATCTCGGCAAGGCCGGGAAGCTGGGGCTCAAGATTTATCCAAAGCCAGTGGGCCATCAGCTCGATCGTGGGATTTTCCAAGCCGGGCACATCGTTGAGGAGTTTGTGGTCAAGCTGCGCGATGATCGGCTTCATCGCCGCGCTGATTTGCGCGTGGTCGTAAATCCACCCCGACGCAGGATCGACTTCGCCTTCGATCGAAATCTCAATCGTGAAGGTGTGGCCGTGCATCTGGCGGCATTTGTGACCCTCGGGCGCGTTCGGCAGAAACTGCGCGGCTTCGAGGATAAAATCTTTCGTAAGGCGGGCTTTCATTGGCGTCACTTATAGCGTCGAGGCCACTGACCGCCCCAGCCTTTTCTTGGCCTCTTCGAAGTAAAAAAAATCGCGAGCCGCCACAGGATTTTGCGGCAGCTCGCGAGAGGATTTTTAGCGACTCAGGCGATGGTCACCTCTTTGGCGAGGTAAACGTCCTGAATGGCGTGGAGGAGTTTGGCTCCTTCAGCCATCGGACGCTGGAAGGCTTTGCGGCCGGAAATCAGTCCGGTGCCGCCCGCGCGCTTGTTTACCACAGCAGTGAAGACGGCTTCGTTGAAGTCGTTCTTGCCGCTCGCGCCGCCGCTGTTGATGAGGCCAGCGCGGCCCATGTAGCAATTCACGACCTGATAGCGGCAGAGGTCGATCGGGTGGTCGCTGGTGAGTTCAGTGTATATGCGCTCGTCGAGCTTGCCGTAGCTCGAACCACCGGTGTTGAGGGCCTTGAAGCCTCCGTTATTCTCGGGGAGCTTTTGTTTGATAATGTCGGCTTGGATGGTGCAACCGAGGTGGTTGGCCTGGCCGGTGAGGTCGGCGGCCAAATGATAATCCTTGTCGCCTTTGATGTTGAAAGCCGAGTTCCTGAGATAGCACCAGAGGACGGTGGCCATTCCGAGTTCATGGGCGTAGGCGAAAGCCTCGGCGATCTCAACGATCTCGCGATGGGCGTCATCGGAGCCGAAATAAACCGTCGCGCCGACAGCGGCCGCACCCATGTCATGGGCGGTTTTGATTTTTCCAAAGAGAATTTCTTTGAAGGCGTTCGGGTAGGTGAGGAGCTCGTTGTGGTTGATTTTAACAAGGAAGGGAATCTTGTGCGCATATTTCCGCGAGACCGCACCGAGCACGCCGAAGGTCGAGCAAACCGCGTTGCAACCGCCTTCGATGGCGAGTTTGACGATGTTCTCGGGATCGAAATACGCGGGATTTTTAGCGAAGCTGGCGCCGGCGGAGTGCTCGATGCCTTGATCGACGGGCAGAATCGAAACATAGCCGGTGCCGGCGAGTCGGCCTGAACTGTAGATCCACTGGAGATTGTTCAGAACGCGCTGATTGCGGTCTGTCTGGGCGAAGATGCGGTCCACGAAGTCGGGGCCGGGCAGGTGAAGTTGATCCTTCGAAACGGTCTTCGAAGTGTGCTTGAGAAGGTAGTCGGCCTTGTCGCCGAGCGCTGAGACGATGTTGTCGATCATGGTGTGGATATTGAGTTGAGTGGCGACTAGTAGGAAAGCGATGGGCCGATGTCGAGCAATTCGGCGTTTTCCCCACTTACACCGGGAATTTCATTGACGGCCGGGGCGACTTCTGAAAAACCAAAGCGCATTCCATGTTTTCCTTTTCTGCTTTTGGAATGGTGTGCGCCGTTTTTTTCGGGTGCGTATGGTGGGTCAGCCACAACGATCAGGGGGTATCCTGATCGATGATGGCGACTTGGTTTTATCTGAGCTACTAAATGCATCCTTGGCTTTGCTTTGAGTGGGATACGGCGACGGCGGATTTCTCCGCCCCCCAACCGACTTCTTTGGCCATACGGCCAGCCAACCGCGACGAGGTGGAAGTCGTAGGAAATGTTCTCCGCACTGCGTTTTCCATGGATTCCTCGTGGGGCGATATCAGTCGCCGCTTGGACGAAAGCATGGTGCGCTTCGTAGAGGGGGCTTTCGCCAAAAGCCGGGAGACCCCGTCGTGCGTCGTGGCCCAGCACGGGTCGCGCATCATCGGGGTTTCGGTAATGAATCCCGATCCCGACTCGCAAAACCACCTCTCGAGCGGACCGATGATTCTTCACGAATACCGCAATCGCGGCCTCGGCAGCGCCCTGCTCGCCGCCTCGCTGAATTTCCTCCGCGCCGGGGGCCTCCCGAAAGTGCGTGGTGTGACACGCGCGAACTCCATAGCAGCCCGGTTTATCTACACGAAGTTCGGCAGCCACCAGATCTCCTGCGCGCTGGATCCGCTGCAGGTCGCCGCGCGCTGAGACGGGCGCAGGATTTTTCGCTTCCCTCCGAGCTTTCCTTGGAGAAACATCGGACAATGCAGGGCCTTTTCGATCACTACGAAACGGAGGGATTTTTTGACGAGATGTTCGAGGGGGATGGCCGGATCCGTCCCCACTACGAGCGGATTCTCGGGCGTTTCTCCGACATGAATACCGCCACATTCGAGCGCAAGCACGCGATGGCGGAGAGCGCGTATCTCAACCAAGGAATCACCTTCACTGTCTATCGTGGCGATGAGGGCACCGAGCGGATCATGCCGTTCGATCTCGTGCCGCGCATCATCCCGTCGGACGAATGGAGTCACCTCGAGCGCGGGCTGGAGCAACGCCTCCGTGCGCTGAACCTTTTCCTCCATGACATCTACCACGATCAGCGGATCGTGAAGGAAGGCGTGGTGCCCCTCGAAATCATCCGCACCGCAAAACACTACCGCCCCGAACTCGTGGGCCTTGATGTCCCGCATGGGATCTACATCCATGTTTGCGGCACCGATCTCGTGCGCGGTGCGGACGGTCGGTATTTTGTGCTAGAGGACAACGGCCGCTGCCCGTCGGGTGTTTCCTATGTGCTGGAAAATCGCCAGGCCATGAAGCGGGTTTTCCCGAACCTTTTCAGCCGCTATGGAGTTCGGCCTGTGGACCGCTACCCACAGGAACTCCTCGCCGCGCTGCGCCATGTCGCTCCCCGAGGAAATCCGGATCCGACCGTGGTTGTGCTCACTCCGGGCATCTACAACTCCGCGTATTTCGAACATTCTTTCCTCGCCCGCGCCATGGGCATCGAGATCGTCACCAGCCATGATCTCGTCGTTCAAGACTCGCAGGTTTTCATGAAGACCACAAAAGGCCTCAAGAAGGTCGACGTGATCTACCGCCGTATTGATGACGATTTCCTCGACCCGACGGTCTTCCGGAAGGACTCCGTGCTTGGCGTGCCGGGCATCGTCAATGCCTACCGCGAGGGAAATGTGAACCTCGCCAACGCGCTTGGCACCGGCGTCGCCGATGACAAGGTCACCTATTACTACGTCCCAGCGATGATCCGTTTCTACCTCGGCGAGGAGCCAATCCTCCCGAATGTGGAAACCTACCTCTCCGCCGTGGACTCAGACCGGATATACATTCTGGAAAACCTCCCTCAACTCGTCGTCAAAGCGGCCAACGAAAGCGGCGGCTACGGCATGATGATCGGGCCCCACGCGACGAAGGAGGAGATCGAGAGATTCCGTGCCGCGATCATCGCCGACCCGCGCGGCTACATTGCTCAGCCTGTGGTGAGCCTTTCCCGCTCGCCTTGCTGCGTGGACGGAAAATTCGAAGGCCGCCACATTGACCTCCGCCCCTACATTCTCATGGGTGAAAAAACCACGATCATCCCGGGCGGCCTCACCCGCGTGGCGATGCGAAAAGGCTCGCTGGTTGTGAATTCCTCGCAAGGCGGCGGCACGAAGGACACCTGGGTTCTCGACGAAGGGGAGGAGCAGCCATGCTAAGCCGCGTCGCCGATTCCTGTTTCTGGCTCAGTCGCTATATCGAGCGGGCAGAGTCGAGCTCGCGCATCCTCGATGTCAACATGCAGCTCGTGCTCGATTTTGAGGCGCTGAATTACTCGGACTCGAACCAGCAATGGCTGCCGATCCTCGCCACGCTAGAGGATCAGGAGCTTTTCCTTCAACTCCACGACAAAATCAGCGGCGAGGCCGTGATGGAATTCATCACCTTCGAAAAAACCAACCCGAACTCGATTCTGGCCTCCGTGACCCACGCCCGCGAAAACGCTCGCACCGTCCGCGAGCAAATTTCCAGTGAGATGTGGGAGCGCCTCAACCGCCTCTATCTTTACCTCCAAAGTCCCGCTGCGCGTGCCGCCCACCGCGAGAGCCCGATCGGATTTCACCGCACGCTCGTGGAGAATCTCCATTCATTTCAAGGCATCACCGATGCCACAATGACCCACGGCGAAGGCTGGCAATTTCTGCAGGCGGGCAAATTCCTCGAGCGCGCCGACTCCACCTCGCGCGTTCTCGATTTCAAATACCATGTCCTCCTGCCCCAAGGCGAAAAGGTCGGCGGCAACATCGATGTCACCCAATGGATGGCCGTGCTCCGCTCCTGCAGCGCGATGGAGGCCTATTTCAAAATCTCCCACGGCCGAGTGACGAGTTGGGAGATCGCTGAATTTCTCATCCTCCACGATTCCTTCCCGCGCTCGATTCGCTTCTGCGTGGATGCCCTCGACTCCGCACTGCATCATATCTCCGGCACGGACCGCGGCCATTTCGAGAACGAAGCCGAGCGCCTTTCCGGCTTGCTCCGCTCGAACCTCGACTTCGCCAACATCGGGTCGATTTTCCAAACAGGCCTCCACCAATATCTCGAGGAAACGCAAATCCGCTTGAACGGGATTTCCAACGCTCTTGCCGAGACTTATTGTCGGTGGCTGTGAGTTTCTTCACACCACCTGCCCTCGCCATCGCTGTTCTTGATACCGCCGGCTACGAGCGCTTGTTGAAAAAACTCGCGCGCACCTTCGCGCTCTCGCTACGCATTCTCCCGACCCCGATCCGCCCGGCGCTGTCGCTCGCCTACATGCTCGCCCGTGCTTCGGACTCGATCGCGGACGCCTCGACCGCGCCGGCCTTCCAACGCCTCGCCCTGCTCCGCGCCCTACCCGATTCCTATCCCGAGAAAAGCCCCGACCTTGGCCTGAAAGGCGACGAACGCGATTTGGTGTCGCGCTTGCCCGATCTGCTCCAAGCCCTCGAAGCCCTGCCCGACGCCGCAGAAATCAAGGCCGCATGGTGCGTCATCCTGCGCGGGCAAATCTTCGATCTCGCGCGCTTCGAACCCCCTGCGGATGGCGTTCCACCAAAACCTCTCTCGCCCGAGGAACTCGTCGAATACACCCAACTCGTCGCCGGCAGCGTGGGCGAATTCTGGACAAT
>Ga0209770_10000553_pt1 | contig 20467 bp, 21 predicted proteins | sample LauGreSu1BDMLBDD_2_FD_187572 | JGI IMG/M metagenome (GOLD analysis project Ga0209770, IMG submission 187572) | Freshwater lake microbial communities from Lake Michigan, USA - Su13.BD.MLB.DD (SPAdes) (version 2) | ecosystem: Environmental > Aquatic > Freshwater > Lake | place: Lake Michigan, USA...
GCGCTCGGTACTCGGCGACCTGCCGCTCCGCGGCCTCCGGATCGATCGCCCGGATCGCCTCAGCGACCCGCTTCGCGACCGGGTCCGCGAGCCGCTTCAGCCGCTGCGCCGCGAACTTCGGCAGCAGTCGCCGGACCTCGCGCCGGAAGTCCTTGCGCCACTCGGGATTCTTCATGACGCTCGCCGCGAGCATCGCGCGCGGGGCGTCGAGCACGGACATGGAGGGATCCTGGAAGCACTGGTCCATCCCGTGCAGGAGGAAACGCGCCTTGCGCCCCGGCTCGAAGTACAGGCGGTAGTTGTTCGAGTTGAAGCAGTAGCCGTCCCAGTGCCCGAGCATCGCCTCGAGGGCCATGAACCGGATGAATGCCTCGATATCGACAAGCTCCTCGATGCGCGCCCATCGCCGCTTCAGGTCGCTGTCGCGGCAGGCGTCCGCGAGCGCGGCCAGATCGCTGCGCGCTCCCTTGCCCTCGTCGAGTTCGAGCGGCGCATCGATGTCCTGACAGAAGCCGCCGTCGTAGAGGTTGCCATCGTCCGACTTGAAGTTCCGGCGCAGGAAGTCGTCGTCGAAGGACTCCTTCAGCACATAGACGCCGAGCGCCCGACCATTCACGCGCACGGCCGCATGGGCGACCCGCGTGGCCGGTTGTCCCGCGTCCCGAAGAACCTCCGAGCAGATCCACTCGCTCAGCAGCGACGGATCCTGCACCGAGTTGTTGAGATGGAACTTCCTGACGCCCCGCCACGGCTGGCACTCGCCGAACTTGTCGAGATTCACCGTCAGCGCAGGCCGATCGTCGTACGGGCGAAAGCTCCCCGCCGCGCCCTTGAGCTTGACACCCGCCTTGTCCGAGACCAGCGTCTCGCCGTCGCGCACGACGCACGGGACATAGGCGCGCGGGTCCGAGCGCAGCTTCTCGACCGCGTCCGCGGCGATGTCAATCGAGATCGCGCGCACCTCGTCCGCTTCGAAGAGCCTCGCCGAGTCGTCGCGACGCGCCGCAGCTCCCGCCAGGACGACGCACACGAGGAACGCGACCCAGGCGCAGGAGCGAGGCATGACGGCAGTATGACGAATCCGGCCGACTACGGACACGGGCCCCAGGCCGAGAGAAGCGCCGCGATGTCCGGCGCGCCGACCGCGCCATCGCCGTCGAGGTCCTCGCCTCCCGAGCCCGCCGTGCCCCACGCCGAAAGGACGCGCGTGACCTCGGGCGCTCCGGTCTCTCCATCGCCGTCGAGATCCGTCGGACACGCCGCACGGGAGACGATCCGGAACATCAGGACCAGCGGATCGCCGCTGACGGTGAAGTCGTATCCGCGGAGCACGAGCAGCCCGGTATCGCTGATCGCGATCGGCACCAGGAAATCCCCCGGGAAGTAGAAGCGGTTCGGGTCGACGAGCGCGGCGATGTTGTGGCGCACGCCGTCGGGGTCCCACACGACCGGCACCGTCTCGAACGGCGCGGTGTCCGCCCACCCCAGGATCCAGCCGGCGCCGTTGATGTCGAAGGCCGCGGCCTTGAAGCCGAAGTCCGGCAGCGCGCGCATCCCGCCGGCCGCGGTCCAGACCCATGGGATCTCGTTCGCCGCGGTCGTGCCGCAGACCGCGCCGGCGTTGTTGATCGCGAGCGCGTACGACTGCGTCGCGCCAGGCGGCACGCCGAGGTCGAGCGGCGACCCGTCGGGCTGCCAGACGCACGCGCGCGTGCTGCCGTTGGCGATCGTGCTCTGGCCCGCGATCTGGCCGAGGTTGTTGATGTCGCGGCATGCCGCGACCACGCCGCCGAGCCGAGGGAGCATCTGGTAGCCGGACTTGGCGGTCCAGCGCCATGCCTGCTCGGGATCGGTGCCGACCTGCACGAGCGTCGCGAAACCGCAGACCACCCCGCTGTCGTTGATGTTGCTCGGCGTGCTGTACGACCACGAGCCGGGCGGGCTCGCGAGCGTCGTCAGCTGTCCGGCCGGCGACCAGATCGCCCCGAGGGTCGCGGACCCGACGCTGTATCGCCCCACGATGGCTCCAAGCTCGTTGATGCCGGTCGCAATGCTCTGCGATGTCCCCGCCGGCACGGCGAGCGGCGTCCGGCCCGCCGCCGGCGTGTAGCGCATCGCGGTGGTCACGGAGTTGAGCTGGAAGTCGCCCGCGATCTCACCCGCTGCGTTGACCCGCTGGGTCACGGCGGGCGCGAAACTCCCGACGAACTCGACGGTGATCCCGCCCGCAAGGGCGGGCAGCGTCAGGGCGTGCTGCGCGAGAACGAATGCCGGGAGCGAAGCGAGACGCATCCCCCAACCATACAGCAGCCCGCGGAATGCGCAAAGCTCAATCAGCCTGCGTACACGAACTCGATCGGCGCCTCGATGTCCGGATGGAGGCTCTTGTGCACCGGGCAGGTGTGCGCCGCGTTCTCAAGCGCCGCGCGCTGCGGATGGTCGGAAGGGATCGGAAGCGTGATCACCGTCCGAAGGCTGGCGATCCGTCTCGGAGGAGACTTCGTCATCTCCTTCTCGGTTCGCGCCGACATCCCGCGCAGGTCGACCCCGTGGCGCTCGGCATAGATGCCCATGATGGTCATCATGCAGGTCGGGAGCGCGGTCGCCACCAGGTCGGTCGGCGAGAACGCCTCGCCCTTTCCGTGGTTGTCGACCGGCGCGTCGGTCAGGAGCGACGACTTCGACGGTGCGTGGGTGGCCTGGCAGCGGAGCTGACCTTCGTATCGCGCGGTGATCTCGACCATGGGCCCGTCAGGATACCCGTCGCGCCGCCGCCAGCTCGGCCTCTGCATCGCGAACGCGCTCGGCGAACTCGGCCCGCCGCACGGTGGTCATGTAGAGCCCGAGCCCCCAGGTGAGCACCGCAGCGCCGGCCACTCCAGCGCCGGCGAGCGGATGCGCGAGCAGCGCAACGCCAAGGCCGAGCGGCAGGCCGATCCAGAGCGCCCAGACCATGCCCCGCCGCTCGCGCTCCACCTGTGCGAGCTCGCCCCGCCAACGGCCGAGGTTCTCCTGGGCACGCTCGGCACGGCCTGGTTTCATGGCCGCCCGCCCCCCGCGTCGGGTGCGAGCTCGATACCCGGCTCCGTGAACACGATGCGGCGCTCCCGGTACAGCGCGCCGAGCGCCTGCTTGTACGCCTTCTTGCTGACGCCGAATCGATCGCGGATCGCCGCGGGGTCGCTCGAGTCGTCGAGATTGATGCGTCCCCCGATCCTCTGCAGCTCCCGCAGGATCTGCTCGCTCAGCGGCGCCACGCGCGCGTATCCGGCTGCATCGAGGCTGAGATCGATCTTGCCGTCCTCGCGCACGAGCTTGACGAAGCCGGGCATCTGCGCGCCGATGCGGAGCGGACCCGCGAGGTTGGTGCGGTAGAGCAGGCCGCGAAACCGGCCATCGACGATCGCGTTGTAGCCGAGGTCGGTGGCCGCGCAGACGAGGAGATCGACGGGATCCCCCGGGCCGTACGGCGGCCGCTCCTTGCTGAGATGCCGGGAGAGGAAGGTCGTCGCGATGATCCGGCTCTCGTCGCCGTCGAGGGTGACCGCCACGACGACATCCTCCCCGACGGCTACCTTCGGCTTCTGTTCGCGGTACGGCAGCAGCAGGTCCTTCGGCAACCCCCAGTCGAGGAACGCGCCGCTGCGGGGATGCAGGTCCTTCACCCGCATGCAGGCGAACTCTCCGACGCACGCCTTCGGCCGCTCGGTCGTGGCGACCAGGCGGTCCTCAGAGTCGCGGTAGACGAACACCTCGATCGAGTCGCCGACGCCAAGACCTCGTGGCACATATCGCGTGGGAAGCAGCATCTCGCCGAGCGGCCCGCCGTCGAGGTACAGGCCGTTCAGCGTCGATCGCGTGACGGTGAGCGTGTTGAACCGGCCGAGATCGGCCATCGCGCGCTCAGTCCGCGAGGACGACCTCTGTGATCTTGTCGCCGGCGCGGATCGCGTCGATGACCTCGAGGCCCTTCACGACCTTGCCGAAGCAGGTGTGGTTTCGGTCGAGGTGCGCGGTGTTGTCGCGGCCGTGGCAGATGAAGAACTGCGATCCGCCGGTATCGCGGCCCGCGTGGGCCATCGACAGGACCCCGCGGTCGTGCCGCTGGTTCCCGCCGGTGAGCTCGCACTTGATCTTGTAGCCAGGGCCACCCGTTCCGGTCCCGCTCGGGCAGCCGCCCTGGATGACGAAGTTCGGGATCACACGGTGGAAGGTGAGCCCGTTGTAGAACCCCTTGCCCGCGAGGTCGCGGAAGTTCTTCACGGTGCCCGGGGCGTCGGCGTCGTAGAACTCGACATGCATGTCGCCCTTGACGGTCTTGATGATGGCCTTCGACATAGGGCGGAGATCATACGCGCCCCGGCAAAAAGGCGCGCGGGCCGCATTCCTGCGGCCCGCGCGTTCATTCCGGGATGCTGCCGGTCACTGGATGAACGGCGTGATGTCGAAGGTCTGCTCGGCCTCGATGCCGCCCTTCGCGTTGCGGACGACGATCGACACCTCGGTGATGCCGAGGAGGTTGATCCCGTCGAGGCGCACGTCGTAGCGGACATGCCCAGGCGTCTCGAGGGTGGGAACCACATCGGCCGGGAACTCGATCGTGCCGATACGCGCGAAGAGATTCCAGCCCGCTTCGATCGGCATCGCCTCGCCGCGCCACTGGGCCTGTCCGTCCGCAAGGTCGAAGCGGAAGGTGCGCTCGATCGCGGAGATCGAGATTCCCTGCGACTGGTCGAACATCGCGACCTCGATCTCCTGCGCCATCTGGAGGTGCTCGCCGGTCATGAAGCCGACGACGGCGATCTCCATTCCAGGCTGGAGGTTCGAGAGGAAGTACTCGCGGCTGATGCTCTGGCCGGCGAGGCCGATGATGTGCGCGCCGAACCGGGGATCCTGGTTCATGATGACCGCCACATCGCCGACGATGAAGCTGTCCGGCGTGGTCCAGTCGCCGAACTGCACGCTGCGCGTGGGTCCGATGATGACATTCTCCGAGAGCTCGAACGCCTTCTCGAGCTCCGGGATCAGGTACTCGTTGCCCTGGGCGTCGACATACACCGTGCCGGCCGACTTGAGGGTGGCGCCGGAGGTGTAGGGGTAGCGCCAGTGGCGGCGGTTCGGCAGGACGCTCGCGCTCGTCGGATACGAGCCGTCCTCGTTGCGGATGCCGATGCGGCCGAGCCACGAGAGCGGAAGCACGCTCGAGTGACGAAGGTAGATGTTCCGCGCGAAGAAGAAGTAGTTGTCCTCGACCATGCGCTGGACTTCCGGCATGCGGTCAAGGATGTCCGCGCCGTCGTAGACGGCCTGCGTGCGCGCCTCGGAGGTGCTGAAGATCGAGCGGACGGGCCCCATGCGGAGCGGGCCGCAGTCGGGGCATGCCGTCTCGAACACGCGGTCCTTGAGCATCGCGCGGCTGTCGGTGAGGCGGTCGAGCGTCGCGGCCGTGATGGGGCCGAGCGACGCGCCCGCCGGGTCGAGAAGCTCGGTTCCCTCGAGCGCCCATTCGACGCCGTTCAGCGATGCGGGGATCGTGATGTACCGACCGGTCACGAGGATCCGCTGGTTGGCGACATCGATGTCCCAGATCGGACCTTCGGTGGCGAACAGCTCGATCGGAACCTTCTGGACCACCACCGTGCCGTCATGCAGGACGGCGGACTGTGCGAATGCGAGAGCGCCCACGGCAAAGACCGCAGACCCGGCAACCAAACGCGCAAAGTTCATGAACCACCTCGAAACAACCTGCTTCCCCAGACAGAGGACGACTATGTCGTGCGGAAGCAGAAACCCCGGAATGAAGCGCGGCTGCAGGACGAACTGCCCACGCGGATTCACGGACCGATCCACCCGGTCGATACGACCCGGACAACAGTCGGAATCGGTGCAAACATGATTCGAGTCGCCGGCCACGCAAACGGAATCACGGTCAATTGTTCAAGATCCACGGCCTCGCGCCCACGGTACGGGAGGCGCGTGCGGCTTTCTCGGACGCGTCCGGACGGTCGTCGCAAAAAAGACGATCGGGCTGCCGAAGCAGCCCGATCGAGTGAGATGCATGCGTGGCGGAGCTCAGAGTCCGAGGATGTCCGCCCAGTTGTAGACGACCTCGCGCATGATGTTCGTCGGGTCGTTGGCCGAGCGAATGATGAACTTGATCTGCCGCTGGGTGGCGTCGATCTGGCGGTCGCGGATCACGTACTTGCCGACATTGAGCGCCGGATCGACGATCGTGTCGGGCTCGAGCGAAACCTCGGGGCCGCTGAACAGGTTGTTGTTGCCCATCTGGTAGGACAGCAGGGTCGTCGAAGCCGGAACGACCTCGCCGGTGAAGCTGAGGCCTCGTCCGGCCTGGAAGCGCCAGGTCCGGTCGATGACCGAGGTCCACGCGCCGACGGCGGGATCGAACACATCGGCGCTGACATCGATGACCTCGGCGAACATGACATGGTCGCCGATCATGTGGCCGACCGCCGCGACGAAGGTTCCCGCAGGCACCTGGGTCGTGAAGTACTCGCGGCTGACGGGCGAGCCCGCAATGCCGATGATCTGCATGGGCATGCGCGGATCCTGGTTCATCATGACGAGCGACTGGCCGATGACGAAGGAATCCGGCGTGTTCCAGTTGCCGATCGCGCTGGCGCCCATGTTGCCGATGAGCACGTTCTCCGCAATCACGACATGGGCGAGCGCGCCCTTGATCACGAAGTCGGGGATGTAGTACTCGTTGCCGTTGTTGTCGGCATACACCGAGCCCTGCGCGATGAAGGTCGCGCCGCTCGACGAGGGGTAGCGCCAGAACCGGCGCGGCGGGAGCTGCGCGCTGTTCGTCGGGAACTGGCCGAGCTCGTTGCGGATGCCGATCTTGCCGAGGAAGTCCGCGGGCAGCGCGCCCGGCGGATACTGGAGGAACGCGTTGCGCGCGAGGAAGAAGTAGTTGTCCTCCATCTGCTTCTCGATGATCGGGTCGCGATCGAGGTCCGCGACGGCGACGCCGCGGGCCTCCGAAGTGGAGAAGAGCGATCGCGCGGGGCCAAGGCGGATCGGCCCGGCCTCGCCTGCGGTGTCGAAGATGCGGTCACGCGTCGCGGCGTTCAGGTCGGAGAGCCGGTCGAAGGTGGCCGCCGTGATGCCGCCGAGGCTGATCTCCTCGTTGGTGACCATCTCGGTGTTGCCGAAGACGAACTCCACCCCGTTCAGCGTGGCGGGGATGGTGACGCGGTAGCCGTTGGCGATCACCTGGCGCTTGGTGATGTCGATGTCCCAGATCGGGCCTTCGACGGAGAAGGTCTCCTGGGGAACCTTCATCGTGACAGGGACGCCATTGTGCAGAACGGCGACCTGCGCGAACGCCATACCGGCGGCAGACAAAGCTGCCGCGCTCGCAACCAGATGTGAGAAGCGCATTGCAAACCTCAATAAGTGTTTCCGAGCTCGGCACGGGACGACCAGTGCCGCGGCTCGTCGGGGACGACATGCGCCTCGATCCCACCCAGGGATCTCGACGCCACAACAACACAGCAGCGCGGGGGGTGCGCTGACACTTCATCTTGACGGTGCCCTCATCTTCGGGGTCCGCAAGTGAAACTCGAGGCAAAACAGGAAGATCGGATCCGGGCCGCGAGTGAGCGCTCGCGGTCCATCCCATAATCGGCCTGCGAGCCCCGGCATGGGGAACGCCGGGTCTCGCCTTCACCGGAGCGGCCCGCTCGACGCCAGATACGGCGATCTCTACTTTGTCAACAGATACTTGCCCTCATCAAATCGGTCGGAAGGCGCGATGTGGGACGGCGCCGGCGTGGCATCGTCCGGAACCGGCTCCCCACGCACGCCCGTGAAGGCGATGACACCGAGCAGCAGCAGCAGTGCGACCGGCGGCAGCAGTCCAAGGCGGGACGCGTCGGCGCGAGGATGCCGGTCGCTGAGGATCATGACCGGAATCAGCAGGAGCAGGAACGGCTCGTGATAGCGCTGCCAGCAGTAGTGGTTCGCCGTCATCGCGAGGACGAATCCGAGGACCGCGGTGCCGGTCACGAGCCTCGTGCGCCCGTCGAGGCGCGCCAGCAACGCATGCAGCACGACCGCACCCACCGGCGCGCCGGCAAGAACCAGCACGCTCGAGCGCTCGAAGAGGACCGGCAGGCGGGCGGCCAATCCCCACCAGCCGCCGAACCGGCCATCCGCGAAGCTGGCAGTCGTCGTCGGGACCAGCGCGAGAAGCAGGCCTGCGGTGGCGACCACCAGGATGCGCCCGCGATCTTCGCGCCACGCGTCCCGAACCCGAGGTGCGATCCACGGCGAGAATCCGACGGCGAGAATCGCGATCTGAAGCAGCACGAACGCAGGCGTCGGAAGGCTGAAGCCCTGGACCTCGCCCTGGAAGCGCGGCGGCGCGAGTCCTCCCCACTTCCACACGAAGTACCCGAGCACGAGCAATGCGGGGACGGTCGCGAGGAGCCAGGGGACCGTCGCGCGGATCGCACCGGAGATGGTCGCGCCGCGGACACGCGCATCGGACCACGCGGCGGCCCAGATCACGGCGGCACACCAGATGTGGATCTGCCTGACGCTCACGAGGCCGACGAGCAGGAGCGACGCCGTGGCGAGGTCCCAGCGCCCGCGCGTTCCACGCAGGCAGATCAGCAGGATCGACGCGACCAGCAGCCATGCGAGGTTGTCCGGAGCAGTCCACGCCGCCGAGCCGAGGACATAGACCGACGCCGCGAGCGGCATGGAGAGAAGGGCCGCCTCGAGTCGAGCGGCCCGGCGCGAGCACCAGGCCGCAAACACGCCTACCAGCAGCAGTCCGATGGCGAGGCTCGCGACGCGAAGCGCGGCGGTCGAGTCCGCGCCGAGACGGGCGACGGTCGCGAGGACCATGTGGTAGCCAGGCGTCGTGGCGGTCAGCGGATTCGACAGGTCGAAGTCGGGGAAGTCGGCGGCGAGCTGGCGGATGAAGCGGATGTGGTACGCAGTCGCGTCGAAGGCGGCCCGCCCCGCGTTGTTTCCCGTCAGGATCAGCCACGCGCCGGGCACGGCGAGCACCGCGCAGGCGCCGAGCACGACGAGCGCCGAGGTCCTCGGCGGACCTTCAGGCTTCCCCGGCGGCGTTGCGCGTACGGCCTCGTTCATGCGAATCGCTCTATCGGCAACTCCCCGGGGACTGCTGAATCCGCGTCAGACGATCGTGCAGGCCTCGTCGAACTCGTGCCGCGGAAGCCTCGGATGGAGCCGGCTGGGATCGCCAAATCCGAGGTTGCAGAGGAGCAGCGATCGGTGCGCGCTGCCGGACAGGAACTCCGCGTCGACCTTCGCCCTGTCGAACCCGCCCATCGGTCCGCAGTCGAGTCCGAGCGCGCGCGCGGCGAGGACGAGGTACCCCGCCTGCATGCTGGTGTTCAGCGTCGCCGCGGCCTCGATCGCCTGCGGCTTGCCGGCATACCACGCACGCGTGTCCGCGTGCGGGAAGAGGCGCGGGCAGTCCTCGTAGAACTCCATGTCCATCGCGACGATCGCCGTGACGGGCGCGGACATCGTCTTGTCGACATTGCCGGGGGCGAGGCAGGGCCGTAGCCGCTCCCGCCCCTCCGCCGTCGTGATGAAGACGAGACGCATCGGGCAGCAGTTGGCGCTCGTCGGCCCGAGCCGGACGAGGGCGTGCAGTTCCCTGAGCATCTCGGCCGGGACCGGTCGCGGCTGCCACGCGCCAAAGGTGCGCGCCGAGAGGAAGAGCTGTTCGAGCGATGCCTGCGGGAGCCTGGACATGGCGCGGATCCTACCCCCGCCCCGCTGCATCGGGCCGCCACGCCCCCTGTTCCCGGCACGCCGGAACCCTTCGGCACCGATTCCAGGAAACCGCGCAATGCCCGGCCAGCGTGGCGCGTTTCCCATCGGACCGGCGAAAAGGCAACGGAATCCCGTCACGCCACCCGCCTGTGAAGGAATACCCCTCATGCCAATGCTCAAGCAGCCCATCCGTGCGCACTCCATCGTCGCGTCCCTGTTCGCCCTCTCGCTCGCGAGCGCCTCGCTCGCGTTCGTCGAGCCGCCCGCGCCGGGCGGAGACGGCCCCAAGCCGGGCGGCGGCTCGGGGCGCCAGCGCCCCAAGTTCGAGGATCTCGACAAGAACAAGGACGGCTTCATCACCGAGGACGAGGTCGAGAAGGAGCAGTGGGAGCGCCTGAAGAAGCGCGACAAGGACGGCGACGGCAAGGTCTCGAAGGACGAGTTCGGACAGGGCGGCGGTCGGCCGCGTCCGGGCACCGGTCCGAAGCCTGAGTGATCGCAGAGCCCGCATCGATCCCCGCGACGCCGCGCCACGCGCGGCGTCGCGGCTTTTCAGCCCGTCTGTCGCGGCCGATCGAGCGCGTTACCCTGCACGGATGAAGACCAAGGACGAGATCGTGCGCGACTGGCTGCCCCGGTACACCGGCCGCCGGCTCGACGAGTTCGGGCAGTACATCCTCCTGGTGAACTTCTCGAACTATGTGGAGCTCTTCGCGGAGCGCTTCGGCGTGCCGGTCGTCGGACGCGACAAGCCCATGCTGTCTGCGACCGCCGAGGACATCACGATCCTGTCGTTCGGCATGGGCAGCGCGATGGCTGCGACCACGATGGACCTTCTCTCTGCGACTTCGCCGAAGGCGGTCCTCTTTCTCGGCAAGTGCGGCGGGCTCAAGAAGACGAAGATCGGCGACTTCGTCCTACCGATCGCGGCAATCCGAGGCGAAGGCACGAGCAACGAGTACATGCCTCCCGAGGTCCCCGCCCTGCCGTCGTTCCGGCTGCAGCGCGCCGTCAGCGAGGCGATCATCAAGCACAACCGCGACTACTTCACGGGCACGGTCTTCACGACCAACCGGCGCGTCTGGGAGCATGACGACAGCGTGCGCGAGTACCTGCTGCGGATCCGAGCCATCGGCATCGACATGGAGACGGCGACGATCTTCCTCGTCGGGTTCGCCAACGGCATCTCGAAGGGCGCGCTGCTGCTCGTGTCCGACAACCCGATGACGCCCGAGGGCGTGAAGAGCGCCGAGAGCGACCGCACGGTCACCGCGAGGTTCGTCGCGCAGCACCTCGAGATCGGGCTTGACGCGCTGCGCGACCTGCGCGACTCGGGGCAGAGCGTGAAGCACCTGCGGTTCGAGTAGCGGTCGGCGCGAGCGACGGATCCGCGGCGAGTGCGCGCTTCCGCTCCGGCGTGAACAGCCACCAGCCGCGCGGCGGGTTTCCGCGGCATTCGGAGATCGTGGCGAGGAACACATCGATCACGCACGGATCGTGCCGCTCGGCCGTCAGCGCGCAGAGCCGCTCGTAGAGCCGGTACGCGTTGCGCCGCGCGAGCTGCGCGCGCGAGCGGACCCCGAGCCGCTCGAAGTCGCCGAGCGTGGCCTTGCCGACGTTCGCGAGGGTGGAAAGTGGGCGGGACTTGGGCATCAGGAACCATCCTATCGGTCGTCGGCCTCGCGCCCGGACGGAACTTTCACGAAGACGCCACGGAAACAGCGATCCCGCTGGGCACGCGAGCCGACTTGGTACTACTCTGTATATCCATCGGACTACCACGGAGCCGCCATGACCAAGACCCTCACCAAGCACGGAAACAGCTACGCCCTCGTGATCGACCGCGCGATCATGGAGTTGCTGAAGATCACGCCGGAAACGGAGCTGGATATCTCGACGGACGGGACGGTCCTCACGATCACCCCCGCATCCGCCTCCCCGCGTCGTGCAAAGGTGAAGTCTGCGCTGGAGCGCGTGAATGCAAAGCACTCCAAGGCTCTGAGGAGACTCGCTCAGTGACCGAGGACTCCAGAGGTCCGCACTTTCTCGATGCAACCGACATCCTTGAGATCCATGCTGATCAGATCGATCGCTACGGCGGAGCAGCGGATATCCGCGATCAAGGCTTGATGCTCTCCGCGATCGCGCAGCCATGCGCCGCTCTCGGCGGTCACTTCCTACACGAGGACTTGTTCCTCATGGCGGCGGCCAATCTGTTTCATCTGGAACAGAATCATCCGTTCGTCGACGGGAACAAGCGTACGGGAACAGCTTCCGCACAGGTGTTCCTCGAACTGAACGGCTTCGAGGTCGACTGCGATCCAGACACGCTGGCCGACCTCGTCATCGATGTGACACTTGGAAAGGCCGGCAAGAGTGCAATTGCCGACTTCCTCCGCCAGCACGCAGTCCCGCGCGCAGAATGACGCATGCAATTACCTCGAGCGCTCTCCTCCTCCTCCTACCGTCGCGTCCCGTGGAAGAACGGACTCGGTTCGACGCTCGAGATCGCGACCGACGCCGCGCAGCCCGGCGGCGCGTGGACCTGGCGGCTTTCGTTCGCCGAAGTCCCGACGCGCGCCGCGTTCTCGCGCTTTCCCGGCATTGATCGCCACATCGCGGTGCTCGATGGCGCGGGCATGACGCTCGAGCATTCGGGACGGCGGATCCGCGTGCCGCGCGAGGGGGCGGCCTATGCGTTCGCGGGCGAAGACGATGTCGTTGGCGAACCTGACGGAGCCGGCGTGCGCGACGCCAACCTGATGGTCGACCACTCGCGCTGGCGCGGCTCGCTTGAGATCGTCCGGCTCGACGGGCCGCGTGAAATCACCATCACATCCGATTTGTCGCTGATCCACTTCGCACACGCACGCGATTCCGCGGAATGTTTCGTCGAGGACGAATCCCTCGTGCTTGCGGCGGACTCCACGCTTCTCTGCTCCGGCCGCACCTGCATCCGAGCAGCGCACGGTACGCTCGTCATCGCCCGCATCGAGAGACTCGGAACCACGCCATGAAGCACGCCGCCTTCGCCCTCACCGCCCTGCTCGCCGCCTGCACCACGCCTCCTGCCGGCACGCGCGTGTCCGACGCAGCCCCAGGTACCGTCGCCTACGACCGCGATGTGTTCCAGACCCTGCTCGGCAACCATGATCTCATCCGACGCGAGTTCCGCGAAGTCGACGGTGGCATCGAGTCGGTGACCGAGTCGGACAACGCCGAGGTCGCGACGCTGATCAAGGACCATGTCGCCGCCATGAAGGTGCGTGTCGAGCATCGCCGCGCGATCCGTGTGTGGGACCCGATGTTCCGCGAGATCTTCGCAAACGCCGACAAGATCCGATTCGAGTACGAGGACACGCCGAAGGGCGTGAAGGTCCGCGAGGTCTCCGACGACCCCTATGTCGCGCGGCTCATCCAGGCGCACGCCAAGGTCGTCAGCGGCTTCGTCGCGCGTGGCGGCGCCGAGTCGCAGCTCGCGCATGAGCCACCGGCACGCTAGGGCTTCCGCGCGTAGGTCACTGTGGGAATCATGGCGCCACCCGAACGCGAGCGATACTCCCAGCGTCGCCACACCGACATGCCGAGTTTCTCCATCACGCGGATCGAGGCGATGTTCGCCTCGAGCGCAACCGCGATCATGCGTGGCGCGCGCAGCACGCTGAATCCGTAGTCGACGAGCGCACGCGAGCCTTCGGTCGCGAGGCCCCTGCCCCACGCCGCGCGCCGCAGCCGGTAGCCGATCTCCAAATCACCTGGTTCCGCGGGCTCGCCCTCTCGCGGCGGCTTGAGGTGGAACCATCCAACGAACGCGCCGCGCTCCTCGGCGATCCAGAAGCCGTGCTCGGGCGTCGCAGCGTCGATCGCGAGAAACCGTCCTGCGAGCATCTCGCACTGCGCGAGCGTCGGCGGGTCGGGCTGGTCGACATACCGCCGCACCTCGGGATCAGCGTCGAGCTCGAACAGCCGCGCGGCGTCGTCCACGCGCGTCGGCCGCAGCGCCAGCCGCTCGGTCGCGAGCGTCGGCTTCAATGCACGGGCTCCAGCCGAATCGACCGCACATTCACCACCGCTTCGCCCGTCTTGGTGAGCGCGCGGAGCGAAATCGCACTGTTTCCCGCGGGAATCTCGATCGTCCCGAGGCCGCGCTCGCGGTAGTCCTGCCAGCCGCCCGTGCCTTCGACGGTGAAGGCGACACGCGAGGCGCCGCACCCGAGCGCCATCTCGGAGCCCGCCGACTCAGTCTTGCAACCGAGCGTCGCGACCACATGGAACTTTCCGCCGCGGACGCTTGCAATCGGCCACGAGACCGTCGCCGCGGTGTCGGACCAGTAGCCGATGTTGTACTTGACATCTCCGATCACGCCGACCTGCTCGACGCGGATCGCGGGGCCGTCGAGCGTCGCGTCGTGCGGAAGCAGCGCGAATGCGCCGTCCGCCGAGGGATACACGCAGAAAGGCAGCGCATCGAGCGCCCCCTCGTAGCGGACGCGAACCACCGTGCACGCAGGGTCCACGGGCTTCTTGGGGAGCGACAGCACCGTTCCCGCTCCGGTCGTGTCGCGCGTGGCGCCGCACTTCGCGTCGGCACCGAGCACATCGACCGACTTCACCGCGTTTCGGATCGGCACGCGCACGACGCCATCGGCTGGCCAGTCAAACACCATGAGAAACAGCGTGCCCGGCTTCTGCGTCGCGCGCCCCCACGAAAGCCGGGTGAACGGGCTCGCGGTGGTGCCGTAGATCGCCTCGCCGTTCACCTTCATCCACGCGCCGACGCCGCGCAGTGTGTGCTGCGCCGCATCAGGAACGCGACCGTACGCGTCAGGCCCGATGTTGAGCAGGAGATTCCCGCCCTTCGACACGATGTCGCACAGGAGCCGCACGACGGTCGTCGCGTCCTTCCAGTTGGCATCGTGCGCGCTGAAGCCGTACGACTCGTTGAGCGTGTGGTTGACCTCCCAGTCCATGCCCGGAAGTCCCGTCGGCGGCACATACTTCTCCGGCGTTCCGTAGTCGCCGTTCTTGTTCTCGAGGCCGTTGAACAGGCGGTTGTTGACGAGGATCTGCGGCTGCCGCGCGCGCATGTCGGCCATGAGCTGCGCCGCACCCCACGCGGCGCCCTGGCGCGTCGCATCCGAGTAATCGAACCAGATCGTCGACAGCGGGCCGTAGTTCGAGAGCAGCTCGGTCACATGACCGCGCATGTACGCGATGTAGTTCGCATGGTCGCGCACGCGCTCCGACTTCGCATAACCCGGCAGCGCCATCTCGTAGGCATCGGGGTGCTGCCAGTCGAGCAGCGAGTAGTAGAAGCCAGCCTTGAGCCCGCGCGCGCGCATCGCGTCGGCAAACTCACGCGCGACATCGCGGCCTGCGGGCGAGATGTTCGTGCCGCCCGCAACACTGTTTCCAAGCGAGTACGGCTGCTCCGAGTTGAAGAGCGTGAAGCCGTCGTGGTGCTTCGATGTCATGACGGCGTAGCGCATGCCCGCCGCCTGCGCGAGATCGGCCCATTTCTCGGCGAAACCGACATCGGGCACGAACTTCGGCTTCATCTGCCGCGCGTACTCGGCGCACGGCACCGCGGCCCAGTGCTGGATCCACTCGGCGTAGTGCTGCTCGTAGCGCTTGCCGTCCCAATAGCCGCCTGCGGGCGAATAGAGCCCCCAGTGGACGAACATGCCGAAGCGCGCGTCGCGCCACCATGCCATGCGCGCATCGCGGTCACTCGTCCAGAGCCCGATCTGCTCGGATTCGGTGGGCGGTGCAACGAAGGCGATGGGAACCGAGACGGACGCTGCGAGGATCGCGCTGAGCATCCGCGCAAGTTAGCGCATCTCGGCGCGGATCAGCTCGAGCTCCTCGCGGCTGATGACGCCGTTTCGGCGGCACGACGCGTGCAGGTGGGGCGAAAGCGCGAGCCAGGCGCGGGCGTTGGAGGCTCGTACGCCGCCCGCCGGCACGACCTCGACGGGCGTGCAACCAAGGCGCCTCGCCTCCCGCTCGGCGTTGGCGATGTCGCGCCGGACGACCTCGACGCGCTCGTCGAGCGTCGCAACCGACGCGTCCCATCCGCGCACGCCTGCCGTAATGAAGCGCGTGAAGCCGAGCGCCGTCACATCCCGCATGCCGCGCTCGCGGTCGACGAGCAGATCGAAGGTGCGCAGGAACGCAACGACCAGGCCGAATCCCCGCGCCAGCTCGATCAGGCGCGCGTTCGCCTCGATGTCGACATGGCCGTCTGCGGTCAGCAGCGAGATCGCGACCGAGTGCGCGCCCGCCCGCGCGCTTGCCTCGACCTCGCGCATGGAGGCGTCGAGCAGCCGCGGCGTCGTGGCGAACGCCGCCACATCGAGGGCGCGCGAGCCCCCGGGAAGCTCGGGACGGATCATCGCGACCACCGTGCAGGGCGTTCCCTCGACGAGATCGCGGCATGCGCGCACCAGTTCCGGCCTTGGCGTCCAGCCCTCGCTCGAGAGGTCGTGGCAGACCTCGAGCCGCGTGGCGAACGGCGCGGCCATGCGCGCGCCTTCGATCGAGTCGATGGGAACCTCAAGCGTCCTCTGGAGCATGGAGAAGAGACTACCCGAGCCGAGCCGATAGAGTGGCGTCATGCGCGACTTCGTCACGATCGTCTCCGGACTCCCCCGCTCGGGCACGAGCATGGCGATGCAGATGATCGTCGCAGGCGGCGTCGCACCCGTGACAGACGAACTGCGTGCCGCCGATGCCGACAATCCGCGCGGCTACTTCGAGTTCGAGCGGGTGAAGAGCCTGCGCACCGACAAGGCGTGGATCGACGACGCCCGCGGCAAGGTCGTGAAGGTCATCCACATGCTGGTGCCCGAGCTGCCCGACGACCGTCCGTATCGAGTCGTGTTCCTCGAGCGCGACCTGCGCGAGGTCGTCAAGAGCCAGTCGACGATGCTGGCGCGCAGCGCGAAGGCAGGCGGTGGACTGCCGCCTGAGCGGCTGATGGCGATCTACGAGCAGCAGCTGAAGCAGGTGCACGCGTGGCTTGCCGCGCGGCCGAACTTTCGCGTGCTCTCCGTGCGCCACGCCGACTTCATGCGCGACGCGGGCGCACAGGCGGCCGCGATCGACGCGTTCCTCGGCGGCGGACTCGATGTCGCGGCGATGGCTGCGGCCGTCGATCCGAGCCTGCACCGCAACAGGTCGTGAGCGTCAGATCGCAGCAAGCCCCTGCTTGCGCGCGAAATCGGCCGGGCCGAACGGCGCATCCCTCGGGCGAAACGGCATCGACGCGAGGGCGCGCGTCACACGCTCGCGCGACGCGAGAGAGGCCGCGCGGTCACCAAGCCTGTCGGCGACGAGGGCGAGCCAGCGCTCGCCGTCGAGCTGGCCGGGATCATGACGCAGCGCGAACTCGAGGCTCGTGCGCGCATTGGGCAGGTCGCCGTACCACGCGAGCGCGGCGCCGAGCACGAGATGCGCCTCGGGCAGCGACTGCGTGATCTCGAGCGCATCGAGCGCGTGTCCCGCAGACTCCTCGAATCCACCGAGCGCGAGCTGCATGCGCGCGAGTCCGACATGCGCGGCGGGGTCGCGCGGATTGCGCTTCCTCGCCGCGTCGAAGTAGCCGCGCGCGTCGGAATAGCGGCCCACGAGCGCCAGGATGTTCGCGAGCGGCAGCGCCATCTCCGGCCTTGCGCGCACGGCACGCTCGACCGCGCCGATCTCGCTGCGTGCGCTGGCCTCCTCGCCCGAAAGCGCCAGCGCCGCACCGCGGATCATCTGCATCTCGATGTGCGCGGGATCCACGCGAAGGAATCCCTCGGCCACCCTGGACGCGTCGTCGAACCGCCCGACCGACATCAGGCAGTTTGCAAGGCATGTCGCGTAGCGTGGCTCGGAGGTGCGCTGCGCGACCAGCCACTCGAAGTGCGGAATCGCGTCATGCGGCCGGCGGCGCGACATCAGCGCGACGCCGAGGTTGAACAGGCTCTCGCGACGGACCAGGTCGACCTGCCCCTGTACATCGCTCGGGAGCGCCGCCATGTATCCGAGGTCGACCAGCTGCTGCAGCGCGTCCGCGGCCTCGAACGGATCCTGCCGCATCTCGGGCGGATGCAGTCCCGCATCGCCGTCGACCGCGTCCCACGAGGGGATGCGTACGGGCGCCACGCCCTCGAGCGCCTCGGCGAGCACGCGGCCGTCCATGTCCTCGCCCGCGCCCAGTCCCAGCAGCGCCAGCGCCGTCGGCGCGAGATCGAGGACCGTGGGCGACGCGATCTCTGCGCCCTGCTTCACTCCGCGACCCGACATCACCAGCACGCCCTGCGGCCGGTGCCAGCTCGCCTCGAGCTCCATGCGTCTCTCGGGCGGCAGCTCGGAGAGATTCGGCCGAAGGTGGTCGCTGTGAAAGCCGTGGTCGGAGAGGAGCAGCACGGTCACATCGTGGCCCGCGGCCGCGAGGATGCGTCCGAGTGCCGCGTCGTGCCACTCGTAGACCCTGTCCATGACGCCGCCGAGGAGCCGCTGCTCGCGCTCGGACACATGCGCCATCCGCGGCGCGACGAACTGCATGAAGTGGTGCCCGACCGTATCGATCGCGTCGAAGAACACCATCGTGGCATCCCAAGGCTGGCCCGAAGAGAGCGCGGCAACGGCCGCACGCTCGATGCTCGAGGCGTACGCCATGAGCTTGACCAGCTGCCCGACGCGCGCATCTCCTGCGCCGATCTCGTCGACCTTGGGCAGCAGCTCGCGCAGCACCGTCCGCGGAAACGCCCGAGACCGCTCGCGCGCCTTGCCGACCGTCTCGCGCAGCGATTCTGGATGCACGACGCCCGGAGGCAGCGACCAGTCGGAGAACTCGCTCTGCGGCTCGCCTTCCTGCAGGAGATTCGTGACCACCGCCCCGCGGATCGGCTCGGCCGGATGCGAGGCGTACCACCCGACCACATTCGTCGCCAGGCCGTTCTGCGCGAGGATGTTCCACAGCGCCTTCGTCTTGCGCGCAGTGCTCGACGAAACCTGCAGCCCCGAGCCGTCCGGCCGCGGTTCGACGAAGTTGAGAATGCCGTGCTTGTCGGCCGTCTTGCCGGTCGCAATGGAGGTCCAGAGGAGCGGTGAGAGCCTCGGTTCGAGCGTTCCGAGATCGGCCCGGCTTCCGGCATCCACCAGCCGCCGAAGCGTCGGGAGGCGTCCCGTTGCGAAGAGCCGGTTGATGATGATCCAGTCGGCTGCGTCCCAGCCGATGATCAAGAGGCGGTTCGCCGCGCGCATGGCCATTTCTCGATGCTAACAGACCAAAAAAGCAACGTGGGTGACCCGGGAGGGGCCACCCACGCGATGCTTGTCGATTCATCTCAAGCCACGCTCAAGCGACGCTCGAGCCATGCCTGAGTGTCGAACGAGTGGGACTCAGCGACGGCGGCGGACAGCGAGGCCGGCGAGGCCGAGCAGCGCGATCGCGCCCGGAGCCGGGACAGCGCCGACATTGATCGCCGCGCCCGCGACATCCTCGTAGGCGAGCTCGGCCACGGTGCGGTCCGCACCGAAGATCGAGGCGCCGATCACGAAGCGACCCCAGCCGTAGTGGGTGAGGCCGTCAGCCGCGACAAAGCGGAAGCCGAAGTAGTTCGACGCGTTGAGCTGCCAGTTGCCGGCAGCAGCGCCGACCACGACCGCGCCCGAACCGTAGGAGCCGGTGGCGCCGACAGCCGTGCCGAGGGTCAGATTGCCAGCCGAGCCCGTCGTGACGCCCGGGTAGCGCATCATGCCGGTGCCGGTCGCGTTGAACCAGGTCAGCGAGGTGGCCGCGTAGGGATTGATGTCCCAACCAGCAACGACCGAACCAGCCGAACCCGTCGCGCGGGTCTCGACATTGATGTACATGCCGTCGATGGTGGCCGGGATCACCAGGTTGGCGTTCGCCCAGTGGACGATGGCCGCGTTCGCGGCGCCAGCGACGACCGACGCGGCAGCAGCCGCGGCGAAGTGCTTGGCAAGACGATTCGAAAGCATCTCTCTTCTGCCTTTCAGACAGTGTCCGACGCTTCGATGCGAGTTCGTTGTCTCGACCGGGTAAGGGAACCGGTGCTCCGGCGGACAGGTGCCAGATGACAACGAAGCGAGGGACAGGGACGGTGCAAATGTGAAGCAGGGATCAAGACAGGCAAGTTGGCCGGGCCTCGTTTTTTGTTCTTTTTGGGCGATCCCGGCGGAACTTGGGTCGATTGAGCGCGGTTTGCGTGCCCATCTTCGGGCGGATGCTTCGCGCAAGTATCTGCAAAATTGAGACTTACAGTTACGCCCCAGAACCATCCCCCAACGCAAGTGCGGCATGCCGCTCACCGATCCACTCCGGCAAAATGAGCGTGCATTTGTTCAGTGCCAGCGGGGCCCGTGCCCGGTTCCGGCGCCCAGTCGCACTTGGGCACCCCCGAACGGGCAAGCCGCCGACGCCAAAAACACCGCGAGCGCCCCGAGGGGCGCCCGCGATGCAAGCTCAGTGCTTGTGTGCGGATCTCACCGCCGGCGACGGCCAGCAAGACCAGCAAGTCCAAGGAGGGCGATCGCGCCCGGAGCGGGAACCGCGCCCACGGAGATCGCGGTGCCCGCGACATCCTCATACGCCAGTTCGGCGATCGCGCGGTCCGCGCCGAAGATCGACGCACCGATCACGAAGCGACCCCACCCGTAGTGCGTGAGG
>Ga0209770_10000554_pt1 | contig 20446 bp, 18 predicted proteins | sample LauGreSu1BDMLBDD_2_FD_187572 | JGI IMG/M metagenome (GOLD analysis project Ga0209770, IMG submission 187572) | Freshwater lake microbial communities from Lake Michigan, USA - Su13.BD.MLB.DD (SPAdes) (version 2) | ecosystem: Environmental > Aquatic > Freshwater > Lake | place: Lake Michigan, USA...
TTGAATCGAATCTATTATTATCTTCTATTTTATTTAAAACTGTAATAATTTTTTCTTTTCCTGATTGATCACAACGAAAACCTGTACTGCGTTGATTTTTAGTATCTTTTACTTGATAAACCATATATTTATTATTAGTTTCAAACCCTATAAACCCAACATAATTACTTAAATTAGTTTTTAATTTATATTTTTTTAGTATATGGTCACCTAAATCTCTTTTATCTTCTGGTTTTGCTGGAACCCATTTGTCAACGTCTAATATATAAATATGTAAATTATCTATTCGCGAAGTACCATTAAATAATACCATTCCAGTGATTCCTTTTGCTACTATAAATTTAGTCATTAAATATGTCTTAATTTTACCATAAAAACGTTTTAGTCTATCATTTGTTAGTTTTGATTCAAAATCTGCGATACCATAAATATAATTTAATAAATCAATCCTTTCAGTCATCATTAAACTATCTACTATATGTTCTATTAAAAATTGTTCTAATATTTCTAACCGTTCTTTTTCAGTATTGGCTGGAATAATATCATCTTCTTTTGACATTTTTCTTATAACTAATCCACATAATTGATACCAATTATCATTTCCTCTTTCAACTTTGCTAGTTTCTAAAGTTAAATTATAATTGTTAAACATATTATCTAGCACATGTTTGCCTTCAATTAGCATATTGGTTTTATCTTCTTCGTTATCTATTTGGGCACTAATGCCGCGTTTATCAATGACAGGTTTAAGAATATTTGATTTTATTTTAAAATTTACAACATTATGTTTATAATCTATTGGAACTGAACGTTCATAAATAGATATATTGTTATAATTTAATTCGCTTGGTTGAAATAAATAGTATTCGCCAATATTTACCAAATACCCAGTTCGTCCATATTTATCTATTATGTATTCAGTATTGTCATTTATTATTTGTGTTAATGCTGCATAAATTTGAGACGTAGGATATTTTTTTGGTATATTTATTAGTTTTAACAAATCATTCCATTTATAAAAAAATCTCATACGCATTAGCATCTTTATTTTTTGTATAATTTTATCTGAATTTATAAGCATAAATGATTCATTATAAGTTTCTACATTAATTATATTTTCCCCGCTTGTTATATCGGGTAGACATTTAAATTTACATTCCATAAAATCGCATGTAGCAGAATTATCAATATCTCCAATTGCAAAATTATTCAAAATTTGATTATCCGATAAGATTTGTTCAATATTTCTATTTTCTTCTAATTTTTGAAAATTTGTTGTAATTAATTCGGTTTGTTCGTGATTAATTATACAATCAACAGATGTTTGTTTTAATAATCTTGTAACTTTACCTATTTTTACAGCCTTTGACTCAGCAATACGATAAATATATAAATCAACTGCTTCTTCTTCAGCATTTTCCAAAATAGTTCCGTATAAAAATATTTGAACATTTCTTTTTGAAAAAGGCATATCTTTGTGAGAAAAATTACGAACAGCTCTGCCTATAATTTGTTCAATTCTGTTTACATTATACCATGGTTCTAAAATATGTACTTGACGAATAGCCTTAAAATCTAAACCTTCTGAACCAGCTTCAGAAATTAGAACTACCTTTATTATTTCTCCAGAAATATCTATAATATTTCCATTACTATCCTCTTTAAAAATATTATCATTATTTGTAATAGCTTTAACATCCCCATCATTGTTAGGAGAAATTCTATGATCACCTGTTATCATTATATATCTTGCTGGTTTGAAATCTTTAGTTGAATTTGAAGGCAACATAGTTCTTACATCAGCAATAGGAACAGGAGGCGTTTTAAACAATGGTTTTGCTTTTTCTCCATAACGAGTGAACCCCATTTCTTCAAGAGCTAATGCCATAGGTATTAATCCGGCATCAATAAAGGATGAATAAATTAAAATAATACCTTCTGATACTTTTCCTGTTTTTTTGTTATAAATATAATCGCAAATGTTTTTTATTTTTGAGCTGTATTTTCCTATTTCATTTTGGTCAAATACATGAGGTACATCGCGCCTATATTCAAAATTACCTTTTTCTGCTGGCGTTTTAGTGTCATCATAATTCATAATTCGTTTTAATCCTTGAGCTCCGGTTAAATCTTTAGGATCAATATATAATTGTCTATCTGAAGAGGATGATGATGAAGATACCGAAGATGAAGTTCCACCTGTTTTACTCAATTCAGTTATTGATTTGATTGGGAATCGTGATTTAGTGAATCCTTCAATAATATGTTCTCCAGATTCGTCATCAAACGTTTTTGTATGATGTTTAGGCAACAGTGTTCCTTTAAATGATGTATCACCTGACGGTTTTTTTTGTTTGGTTGGGGTCGTTATTTGTTCCTCAGTATCGATTGCATCAAATATAGTATCCGTTGTTGCCTTTTTCGTAAATGATTTTTTAACTTTTTCTATATGTCTTACATCAGGTTCTACAACTTTATCAACTAATCTAACATCCCCTTCTACACCGTCTATAACTACTGGTTCCGACTCCAATTCTGATTTATGAGATACCGTAGATGACACTAACTGTGGGCCACTACTCATTATTTCATCTATTTCTTCTACAACTTCTTTATTTGGTCTTCCTAGTGTTGGAGAAATATCATCAACATCTACTTCTTCTTCATCAATGTATTCCAACTCTGGAATATCGTTAACTAACAAATCTAAACCATCGTATGGATAAATAATATTCAATGCTTGTATTGGCAATTGTAAATCAGTATAACCAAATGATTTTAAAGATGAAAACGCAGCTGTCTTTTTTTGTCTGCCAGTTTTAGTCATTTTATATGATTCTTCTCTACTTCTTAAACGATCTATAATATATTTATACCCTAATTTTTGATAATCCCCTATAATAGTTAAAAATAAACTTAATTTATTAATCTTTCTATCATTTGGAATTTTTCTTCCATTCATTTGATATTTTGGATACTCATCAATGGTTTTAAATGTGTTATCAATTGCAAATCTATCTGGGTAAACCCTAAAAGGAAAAGTATATGGATTTTCACCTCTAACATACGATACATAACCGGTGACTTTTCTTATTAATAACTCTTTACCAATTTCAAATCCATCTTTATCTTTTTTCCAATTGCCATTTTTATCAAATATATCCGACACAGAAACTATACCTCTTCTATCATTCATATTTAATAAATTTACTAACCAGACTATTTCTTTATAACTATTATAATTTGGCGTAGCTGATAATAATAATAAACGCATATTAGATACAACGCTAACTAAAAACATTAAATTTTTTGCTACGTTTTTATTTTCATTATCGTCCGATATTCTTATATTATGAACTTCATCAATTACAATTAAACTATTGGTATATTCTATTTCTAAATTTCTTATTTTTGTTTCCATATTATCATTGGACTTTCCAGATTTTCTAACTATATCATTTGAAAATTGAACGTAACCTTGAAACGAATATGATGAATTAATTAAATTTTTAACTTGTTGTATAACTTTTTCACGTGTTAACCCTTTCATTCCGGTTGGGTTAATTTCTTTAAGTAGTTTATTTCCTAAACAACCTTTCATTGTCCATATACCATCTACTTCCTTCAATTTTCTATAATCAAACAACTGTAATTTAAAGTTATCTTGTACATTTGGACTTGCTACTATTATTATACGTTTATTTATACCCATTTGTTTTAAATAATCTCGCATTTCTTCACATACACCAATTGCGGAACATGTTTTTCCAGAGCCTAGACCATGAAATAATAATAAACTGTTATATGGTGTATGAAATGATAAAAAATTTCTAACAAATGCTTGTTGAGGCAACAACTCATAATCTGCCGTTTTTAATATTTTTGCATATTCTTCAACGTCGTATATTGAACCGTCATATTTTGTATCACTAAATTCTTTTTTTTGAGATATTTTTATGTTGAAATTTGGGTCATCTAAATTTGGATATAAATATGTATTATCGTTAGGATGTTTAGCTAATTCATTTCTATTTTCTAATTCATTTTCAATTTGCTTTATATTCTTTATATTACATTTTTTAGTATATATGTTTCCTAATTCGCATATTTCTTTATCATTTATTTTATCAGCCATTTATTCTTATATATATTACACAAATCAAAAATAAAAAGATAATTATTATTATTTATTTAATAATTCTGTATTTGGTTTTGAAATATAAAAAAGATTTAAAACTGTATTTATATTTATAATAAGTTGTTTTTTTTCTAAATTATATGGTCTAATTGATTCTAAACATTCATCTAATGTTTTCCATTCTAATTTAGAAACTTCTGTTGGTTGATAATTGTCTAAATCAATGGTAGTTTCAGTATATCCCAAAAAATATTTGTGTTTATAAGATTTATGATTTGAGCCAATGAACATTTCTTCAAATGGCAATATATTTTCAATTATAGTTATGTTTTTTTTTGATATACCGGTTTCTTCTTCAAATTCTCTTAAAGCACAATCTAAATCTTTTTCTTGATAATTGCGCCTACCTTTTGGAAATTCCCATTCGGTGTCTATCCATTTTGTAGTAGAATTATTTATAATATCATTTAATGTGATTATTGCATCATTATCTCCAATAGGTATTCCATTTTTAAGTGCTTCAAATTTTTTTTGGGAAGATTGTTCTTCACTACGAAATTGTACTTGATGTCCTGAATCTTGAATTCCCCACATCATTTGCCATAATGTTTCAAAATTATGTGTCCTAATATCTTCTTTTTCTTGTATAGACATTTCGTTAAACATGACTTGTAAATGTTCAAAATTATTTTGAATATATTTTCCTCTTATAAAATCTATATACCCAAAACTATTTTTGCGTCGAATCATTAAATATTGTTTTTTATAGTTAGGGGTTGTTCTAAATAATATGATCCCATAACTGGTTATGGGTAATTTACATTGATGAAAATGATGACCTTGTTTTCCACAATTATTACAAATGTTATTTTTGCTCATTTCGCTTCACTATATGTTTAAAGAGAATTGTTTTTATGTTGTTTTAATTTAAATGCCTCCTTTAGTTAAACAAAATTTACAATTAGATCCATCTGTATGGGGTCCTCATTATTGGTTTTTTTTACATACTTTAGCTTTGTCATATCCACATCATCCAAATGCGGTTACTAAAAAAAAGTATTATGAATTAATACAAAATTTGCCATTATTTATTCCGGTAGAGTCAATTGGTTCTGATTTTATTAAATTATTGGATGAATATCCGGTTACATCATATTTGGATAATAGAGAATCTTTGATAAAATGGATACATTTTATTCATAATAAAGTAAATGAAAAACTGGAAAAACCAAAAATAACATTAAATGAATTTTATTCACGATATTATGAAGAATATAAACCGAAAGATATAAAAATGAAGGATTTTTATCGTTGGAGAGAAAAAATAATATATACTTTAGTTGTATTAAGTGCAACCGGTTTAATAGTTTATTTATATAATAAATAATAATGTAATTATTTATGTTTTATGATTTATTTATTATATCAATTAATTATAATAATACATGACAATAAAACAAAATGGTGGAAAAGTAATTGCTTCCGGTGGTTTTGGATGTATTTTTGAGCCAGCTCTTAAATGTGAAAATAGTAGCGATGTTAGTTATGGTAAAATAAGCAAATTAATGACATCAAAATATGCTACAGATGAATACTTGCAAATAGAAAAATATAAATCAATTCTTAATGTAATACCAAATTATAGTAACTATTTTTTGATAAATGATTTTGAATTATGTAAGCCTGATAAACTAACAAAAAGTGATTTAAATGGTTATGGTAAAAAATGTAAAGCGCTTAAGAAAAAGGGTATAAATGCTAAAAATATTAATAAATCATTGGATAAAGTGATGACAATTAATATGCCAAATGGTGGTATAGATGTTGAACAATTTGTAAAAACGCAGTTAACTTTAACAGACACAAATGAAAGTACAGTTATTCCATCTAATATTATAATTCTAAACAATGCATTAATAGATTTATTAATTAATGGCATTGTCCCCATGAATAAATTAAACGTATATCATTGTGATATTAAAGATGCTAATATATTAGTAAATGTTGTAGAAACCGGGTTTGAAACACGTCTCATAGATTGGGGTATGTCATTCATATATAATGCGTCGCAAAATGGAATATCGCGTAAAATATATAGACGACCATTTCAATATAATGCTCCATTTTCATCTATATTATTTAATAAAGATTTTACAAATATGTATAGCAACTTTTTACAATTGATTCCTAATCCAGATTATTTTCAAATACGAGAATTTGTAATAAATTATATATTTATTTGGAATGATATCAGAGGATCTGGACATTTATCAACAATAAATGATATTATGACTAAACTAACAATAAAAAATATTACTGCTATTAAAAATAAGAAAATTAAAAAACATTTTATTGAATATGATTTTACATATTATTATATAGTTGAATATATTTCAAAAATTATTCATAAATATACAATCAATGGTTCGTTAGAATTAATGACATATTTAAAAAATGTATTTCTTAAAAATGTTGACATATGGGGATTTACTATGGTTTATATCATATTTTACGAAACTTTATATGACCATTTTGATGATTTAAATCATTATCAAATTGAATTTATAACTAAAATTAAATATATTATTATTCATTATTTATATGAATCTCCGTTAGAACCTATTAATATATCTTTGTTAGTTGATGAACTAACAAGTTTAAATACAATTATTGAAAAATTTAATGTGCATCATACATCGCCATATGTGAAATTCGAAGAAATTATGGGAGGATTACGAAATAAAAAATCATTACAACGAAACACAACAAATAAATATTTAGAAAAGATAAAGCAAAATGTTACAAAAACAAAAAAAAGAAGATAATATTTCTATAGTATATGAGATTAGAAATATTAGTATTTGGAATAACAGCATTTTTAATATATAACGCATATTATGACGGAAAATACACAAAAATGCTATTAGCATATAAAAAATATTATAAAATGTTCATTATTGGGTTTTTAGCTCTATGTTTTTATATTATGGTAAGAAGAAATCCGTTGCAAACAAAAAATATGTTATTATATACTAACAATATGATCAAATATATGCCTATTGATAAATCGTCAATGGATATGTTGTCTCCTATTTTTGATTTATCAACGCGAGGAAATGGATTTATGGAAGGATTTAACGCGGATTTAAATCCGGGATATAATTATAATCCAACTCTTATTGCTCAACAACAAAAAAATATGTTATCTGGACAAAAACCTGTTAAACGTTCTGTTAGTGAAACAAAAAAGAAATATGTAGCATCTATGCAAGATTGGAAATGCGGACAATGTAATAAAAAATTAACACATACATTTGAGGTAGACCATAAGATAAGATTAGAACATGGTGGTGGAAATGATGTTACCAATTTAGTTGCCCTTTGTCGTGAATGTCATGGAGAAAAAACTGCTATGGAGAATATGTAAATAACTTTTATATTATCTTTTCTTAAAAGTATATAATATGAGCACTACAATAAAAACACAAATATCTTTAGAACAAGTATTAGTTTCATATAAAATTATGATTGCATTCTTTGTAATTTTTATAATATTGATGATTGTATTAATGCTAACTAACAAAAATGGGTTTAATAAATATTTTGGTTATGAAATATTTATAACTGTTCCAATTTTTTTGTTAGTTGCATATCTTATTAAAGAGATTTTTTCATTTAAAAATAATCCTAGTTCTTCTTTATTTTCTAAATTGTCACAATCAAATGAGAAATGGTTTATAGGTGCAGTTTCAATATTTATTTTATTATTAGGTATATTTGGTGTTTTAATGATGTTATATGTTGGTGGAATATTTTCGAATTCTCCGCCAGAAAATAATACAGCTATGATAATAAATTTTGTTATTATTGTATCTTTTATAACAATATCAAGTGTAATATACAATAAATATAAGAATAAAGATAATGAGAACCTAAATACTCTTCCTAAAGCTATGCAAGATGCATTTCATTTAAGATCGAAATATACCGCAATGTTTGCATTTTTTATAATGTCAGTTATGATTTTATATTTTATTAATCCTTGGGGATTAATGACTAATTATGGAGGACCAGTAGTATTTTTTACATTATTTGCAGGTATAACAATGATAATTATGATTACAATATACCAATATTTTTTAGCAAATCCATCTAAAGGATACTTATTAGCTAGCACTCCAACACCATTGGAATTTATAATGAAAGGGTTGTATATATTATGTGCACTAGGTATATCATTTGGTTTAATATATGGATTATTAAAAATATTAGGTGTATTTAATCAGGATGATAAAAAATTAGATAATTGGGGTAATGTTATATTTAATTTGATATTATTATGTTCCATGTTGGGTATGATATATAAATTAGCAAATGCTGGTGGATTTTTAGATAAAAACCCATATTATCGTTTGTTTTTAAATACTTTATTATATATTCCATGTTTGTTAGTGAATGTTACGAATATAATAAGTCAAATATTAGGGTTTAGTAAAAATAGTAATGGTGTATTTGAACCACCAAAGCCATTTGAGATAAAGATGTTAGTTTTAGGATTAGTGTTATTAGGTGGATATTATATATGGTTCTTTTTTGCTCAGAATTATATTAAATCTTCTTATTTAAAACAAGGTGGTAAACAATTAATAAATCAACCGATTGATATTAATGTGTTAACAAATGTTGTATCATATCAACAATTATCGGAAAGTGATAAATTAACATATCAATATGCGTTGTCATTTTGGTTTTATTTAGATGCTTTTCCTCAAACTACATATAATAAGGTTAAGAAAATATTATCATATGGTGATAATCCATCAATAAGTTATAGTTCTACAAACAATACATTATATATTACTATAAAACAGGATGTGGAAGAAGGGGTGACAAATAATCCCCCTAACGGTGATAATAATGGTAGTTCGATACATGATGCCATAGAAATGGTAAAATCAATGCCATTTGGTAACGAAACTGATACTGATGGACATCGTATTATATATAAACATTCAGATGTTCAACTACAAAAATGGAATCATATATTATTGAATTATAACGGTGGAACTTTAGATGTTTTTTATAACGGAGAATTAGTTAAATCCGCTATTGAAGTGGTTCCATATATGAATTTTGATATGTTAACAGTTGGTTCTGAAAATGGTGTTAGTGGCAATATAGCGAATTTAATGTATTTCAAACAACCGTTAGATTATTACACTGTAAATACTTTATATACATCTCTTAAACATAACAATCCTCCTGTTATACCATCAAATAATAGTAAATTAATTCCTTTATAAACTGGAAAATTTCTAATAGTATAATATAATGGAAGTCAAAAATATTATATTACTTGTAATAATAATTGTTTTATTAATAATCTTAATTCGTTATATAGCAACTGATGTGAATACATTAACGTATCTAGTATCCGCACAAACAATGATAACTATACAACCAAGCGACTTAGCATATTCATCTATTGCCGGAAGCACCAGTAATTTCACTTATTCTATATGGTTTTTTGTGGATGATTGGAATTATCGATATGGTGAGACTAAAGTTATTTTTGGGCGTATGACTAGTGGAACCGGTACAAAAGAACCTTGTCCATCAGTTACATTAGGAGCAACTCAAAATAATATTGTCGTTTCTTTAGCAGTTTATCCGGGATTAGATGAGGCTCCGGTAGATGGCACAAATTATATTGTTCATACTTGTGGCATTTCTAATGTTCCTATTCAAAGATGGTGTAATTTCTTTATGAGTGTATATGGACGCACTTTAGATTTATATTTAGATGGTAAATTGGTAAGAACATGTGTATTGCCTGGTGTTGCTAAAATAGATTCGGGTGCTCCTATTTTTATAACCCCTATGGGGGGATTTTCTGGTTGGACATCCAGATTCCAATATTGGCCAGATTCTTCAAATCCACAAAAAGCATGGGATACTTATAAGTCGGGTTATGGTGGTAGTTTATTGGGTTCATTATTTGGTAGATATACTGTAAAATTATCTTTAATGTCTGGTGATGTAGAAGAAAAAAGTTTTTCAGTGTAAAAATTGAAATAATTAAATAGAATAAATTAGCATCAAATCTATACAATGTTGCGCAATACTTTTATTATAACATTTGCAAGCAAATCTTATGCAAATATTTTCGATTCAATCAAACAATCAAAATTAGCTTTGCCAAAATTGAATATATTTGAGCTTGGGTTCCTCCATTGATACATTATAATGACAATTTTATTGGCGATATAACATTTAAGTACGATAATATGCATTTAACTGATTCAATTGGTAATCCAATTAGAGTTAGTTTCTTTGTAATTTATAATATAATAAATCCGGTTAATAATTATCTAAATAAAGAAAACGATAAAGTGATGGAGAATTGGATTGAAGGAATTGTTAGAAATGAAATATCGAATTATTCTTATACAGATTTGACATCGGGAAATAAAGTTACACCGACCGAAAAGAAAAATGAGACAAAATGTAGTTATGATTTATATATTTTATAACTATGTTTCAAATAATTTGTTAAATGTTTTTTTGTGATTTTATTTGCTAGTATTTCTTTGATCGTCTTATCTATTTCTTCAGAAGTATTTGGACTTTCTTTTTTGATGTAATGCTTCAACTGATTAAAAATTCTTCAATGCTATTTGTTTCTGGGTGGTAAGGAACTGAATATAATAATTCATTTTTATTATTTTCAATTGTTTCTCTGATTACTTTAGATTTATGGATTACAGCATTGTCCATAATAACTAAAATATTTTTGTATTTATCTTTAATAAATTCATCATAAAATTCTAAAATATCATTTGTTTTTACACCTCCTTTTCTTTCTGGATATAATTTCCAGCCAATTACTTTATCAGCACTTATAGCAAAAAGTAAGTTAAATCTTTTATAAGGATACTTATTTGTCTTTTTGATTACTCTTGTTCCGCTTCTACTTCGTCCATACGAAAGTGTCATATTTAATGGTATAGATGTTTCGTCTAAACAAATCGTTTTTGTATAATCATATTGTTTTAGTTTATTGTAAAAAGTTTCTAAATCTTGTTTTTCTTGACCTTCTCTTTTTTCTGGATAATATTTGCTTCTAATACGTTTTCTGGTTATTTTATTTTTATGTAGTATGTTGTAAATACTTCTGTCGCTTAATTGAACACCAAACTTTTCCTTAATGAGTTTTGAATATTCCCATAAAGTCGTTGTTGGATATTTCTTAACGTAATCTTTGACAAACTTTTCTATCTCTGGAGTTATTTTGAGATTACGATTTTTACGCGTTTTTCTTTTCACCGATTTAGAATACTTATAAGTTTTAACCCATCTTGCCAATGACTAATATTTACAATGAAATATTTTACAAGTTTCTCTCAAATCCTGATGTTTCAGATAATATCTTACTGCGTTAAGTTTATAATCTTCTGTATGTTGCTTCATAATAAATATTGGTAATAAATATTTAAAAATAACAATATAATAATATTTAGCAAAATGGAAGAACTGCAAAAAGAAAATGAAGAGTTAAAGTTAAAGGTTCAAGAATTAGAAGAACGACTTAAAAAATATACAAACGGAGAGAACCATAAGCGTTATTATGAAAAAAACAAAGACAAGATTAAAGAACAAGGTTCTAATTATCTGAAGAAGTTGAAAGAAGAAAACCCAGATAAGTTAAAAGAATATAGACGCACCTATTATTTGAAAAAGAAGACTGAAAAGAATAAATCAATTGATTTGTGATAAAATCCAATTGTGTATATCTTTTTTACACATTCTATCATAATCATCTTCCCACAAATAAATTACTTTATAATTCAAACTATTAAATATGTTTTTACGCATAATCCATTCGTCATATAATTCCCCAAAAGTTTTATTTAATTTATCGTTTAAATAATTAGCATTATATACATTTGGGTTTCCGTGATAATAATCTCCTAAAAATTCAATAACTAAATTATAATGTTTTGAATATCCATCAACAATATATTTTTTATTATCAATAGTAAATAAAACTTGATTTTCTAAATCAGGTATATATTTTTTGCAAATATTTATAAATATATCTTCTTTGATTGAAGTTTTGTGTTTTGTTAATTTTTTGATATTAGCAATTAATGGTTTTTTAGGGTAACTATAATATTTATGTATTTCATCATATTTCCAAGCATAATTATGTATTTCATCTTCTTTAGGGTTTAATTCATCGTTTAAATTAAGATATTTAATCAAATCAATATCATCGCAACCTATATAAATATTATAGTAATAATTATCTAATAACATATTATCACATTCTTTTTTAATATACTTAAATAACTCAATTTTTGATGTAAAAGTATTGCCAGTTTCACATTCTTGTTTTTCATATAAATCCCAAGTTGATTCTGGTAGTTTTTCCCCTCTTATATATTCAACAAATTTACTATCTTCATTATAATAGTCATAAACTGTTCTACCATCACCATATTGCTCATTAAATCCTTCGCAACGAATATTACAATACATATTTATATTGCATTGTAATAATAATTTAAATGTAATTCAATTTTAAATTTATGTCTCTTATTGATTTTAAGTTATATACTAAAAACATAAATGATGAATTTATAAAAAAATAATGAATATTTACTGAAAGAAGATGTCAATACAGATGAATTAATTAGCGTAATAAAAAATTATAAATGTAATAACTATGAAATAATTGAAGAATTTAATATACAAAAAATTAATAACAATTGGAAAAAATCGTCGTCATATATTGATAAATATGATGACTTGTTATATTCTCATGTAAAGGCAAAATATTTAGGTTCAAGGAGGGATTTAATAAATTTACGTGTAAATAAACCACCCATAATAGTTATAAATTTTGATGGACAAATTGAATTTGAAAATGGTCGCAATAGGTTCGCAAATTTGAGAGATTTAGGGGTAAAATTTATGCCATTTATTGTTTATAAAGAAGATTAGCAGAAATAAAGAATATTTGCGTATAATTACTTAAAGATAAAATATTTAGTAATTATATAAATGAAAAAACGGAAAAAGTCAAATAGTCCGCTGAAAGTCATTAAGACATCTCTGAAAAGTATCTGTTTAGATACAGAAACTATGCTTACGCTGAATAATTATTGTAAAAATCTCAATCAAATTGTAATACACACTTATCAATTTTTGAGATTATATATTTTACATAAGTATTATTCAAATCAACCTTTACCAAAAATAGATGATAAGTTTATAGAACATATTATTAAGACAATTTCGGTTGGTAATAAATGCGGTAAAAAGTTTAGCAACGATGAATTGACATTTTTTTATGAAAATCACTATAAGCAAACTATACAAGGCGAAAAATTATCTTATTCTAAATATGGTAATACAATTGGTTATACTGCTACTGCTATTTTAACTTGTTTAGAAACCAATATTAAAACACATTTTGTGAAACATTTAAAACGATTTATCAATATACAATTTGAAAAAGAAAATCAAACAAAAGAACAAAGACAACTACTTTACAAAAATACAAAAACCATATTTGATGACTTAATGTCTAACACTAACACATCTAAAAATGACTATAAATTATGGAAAGATGCAAACAAATCTTTTCTTATTCCGGAAAAGATTAAGAAGAATGTATATTATGATATAGAATGCTCTCCGCAAAATTATTTGTTTCCGTTGATTTATATGAGTTTGAGATTAGAAGAAAAAGAAAAGAAATTATTTCAGTTTTGTCCTTTGCGAAAAACACTTATTCCAAAATATATGAATATTGATACAAAAACGCTTATTACCATGTTATTTGATACAAAGAAACACAAAACTACACAAGGTAAATTATTGGATAAATTGAATGATAGTAAAGAACTCATATGGAACTCGTTGTTTAATATGGAAAAAATAAATAAACTAATGAACCCAAATAAATACATTTTTAATCATATGTTTTCTACTGATGGCATTGGTTGTTCTTTGGTATTTATAAGAGTAGATATGAAAGACAAAACTATTCCACAAAACAACAAGACAACTTGTAATGATGAATATGATTACATAACCGAATTATCAAATGAAGAATTAAATCACTTGAAAGATTATAATAAAGTAGCAATAGACCCAGGTAAAAATACAATTATGTTTATGACTGATGAACGAGGTAATACATTAAAATATACAAAAATGCAACGCAGAATTGAGACATATTCAAAGAAGAAACGCCAAATTATAATGAAGTCATTTCAAGAGAATAATATCAAGAAAATAGAAGAACCATTAAATCAAACCTGTTCTATGTCTTGTAATTATAATAAATTTATGGAATATCTAAAAGTAAGAAATAAAATCAACGCAGAATTACAAAAATATTATGAACAAGAATTATTTAGAAAATTAAGATGGAGAAGCCATATATATACACAGAAAAGCGAGAGCATTTTAATCAATAAAATAAAACGAACATTTGGTAAAAAGGTTGTTATAGGGTTTGGTTCATTTCAACAAACACAACAAATGAAAAATTGTATGCCTACACCAAACAAATCATTAAAGGATTTATTAGCAAAACATTTTAATTTATGTATTGTGGATGAGTTCAAAACATCTAAAATGTGTAGTTTTTGTTTAGAAGGCGAAACATGTTATTATAAACAACGAGAAAACCCAAGACCATTTAGAGAAGGTATGGTGAATATACACGGATTACTAACTTGCACGAAGTGTAGTAAGTCGTCTCATTCCCATTTGATGAACCGAGACTTGAATGGTAGTAGAAATATCTTGTATCTAATGAAAGAATGGATACAACATAGAAAACGACCTACTATGTTTTGTAGAAAAACATTCATATCACAAGACGAGTGATAGAACCAAAGTTATAAATACCGAAAGAAAAGATTAAGGAAATGAGATTTTAATTTATTTTTTAATATGATTTTGTCTCATTTTTCTTTTCGGTCGGTGTAATATACAGCAAATAATCAAAGCCATTACCGAATCGATTAATTTAGATTTGAAAGCTGATTATTATGGTGTTCAAATTCAGAAAATTGGTTTATTAGAAATAAATTATGCTCCTGAAATTGCGGACACTATGTTGGTTAAACAAAAAGCTAGAATAACAATTGAAGCAAGAAAAGAATTAGTTGATGCCACATTGCATTTGATTGAAGATGTTGGAAATAAATTAGAAAATAAATTGAGTGTAGAAGATAAATCTAAGCTAATCACTTGTTTGACGGTTTCAATGATTGGAAATAATTCGCCTTCTCAAGTGATTAATCTGAATTAAAGGTATTTTTCTAACATAATACCGATAAATTGGTTCCTAATGCATAACATAATACCGATAAATTGGTTCCTAATGCATAACATAATACCGATAAATCATGTAAAAAAAAATGAAATAAATAATATAATATAACGCAATTATATTATTTAATGGGTAACATTCCTGTATTTCCTAAAGAAAACGAACATTATCATCGATTATTTATAGAAAATACAAAATATAGTTGTATGCAATAATAAACGATGTAGCGACTATTTGTGTAAGTGATAGTAAATGTCGCAAAAATTTATTCAATGCACATTGGAAGTATAATTATTGCGAAAAGATTGAAACCATAATTTGTCAGCATAATTGTCTTTGTCATTTGAATAGATGTAATATTCCTTATAAAAATGTGAACATTCACTCTAATAACTTAATTATGTCAGATATACAGAATATATCAGATACTTTGTCTCCGGGAATTGTATTTGACCAGTATGGGATTTAGATATGGACGATTAGAAGTAATATTTTTCTAGAAGTATATATATAATGAATATGTCTAATACTAGTCAAGGCCAAGGGCCTACATTTAATCAATTTCAAAGTAATCAATATGTTAGTGCTACACAAGATTTTTTAAATTCAAATAGTCTGACCGCCCAAGTAGCATTTTTATTGTTAGTTTTATTTGTGTTTGTTTTCTTGCTTAGATTAGGAATTTCAGTTTTAGGATATTTGTTAACACATAATGGAAATAGCCCTAAACTTATTGATGGTATGGTTGATGCTAAACAACTGATTGTTATTCCTCAAGATCCTGAAATATCCGGTTCTGTTACACTTAATAGATCGGTAAATGCAACCGAAGGTATAGAATTTACATGGTCTGTATGGATATATATTGATGATCTAACATATAATTCCGGACGTTATCGTTGTGTGTTTTATAAAGGCAATGATTATGCAAAAAATCCAAATAATCAAGAAGCGCAGGGATTAAATTTTCCCAATAATGCTCCTGGATTGTATTTATCGCCTAATACAAATTCACTTATTGTAATGATGAATACATTTAATGTTATAAATGAAGAAATTACCGTCGATGATATTCCTATTAATAAATGGGTAAATGTAATTATTCGTTGTCAAAATAATACACTAGATGTTTATATCAATGGAAGTATTATTAAGAGTCATCACTTACATGGGGTTCCTAAACAAAATTATGGAGATGTATATATATCGCCAAATGGAGGGTTTTCAGGATATATATCAAATTTATGGTATTATAATTATGCTCTAGGAACTAGTGAAATATCGAATATAAGTAATAAAGGACCAAATACTTACATGAGAGGTTCTAACGGTTTAGATATGAAAAAGGCAAATTATCTTTCTTTAAGATGGTTTTTTTATGGTTCTAATAATTAATAAAATTAAATATATTTATAATATTTTATTAATATATATATGCCTGGTAGTCTTGGTTTTAATTCACGTCGTCTTACATCGACAAATCGTGTAATAACTCTCGGTTCTATGTTAGCCTCTAATCATAATGGCCCTGCGTCTGTAAAGCGTATGTATTATTGGTATACTAAAACTAACCCAAACAATACACAAAACAATAATTTTTTCACAAATACTTTTGAAATACAATATGGAATGTGGGGGCCACCTACAACTCCTCTAAATTATTATCATCCATATTACAGTACTAAAATGTATAGTTCATAATTTTATTTGATTATGTATTTGGAAAATGTATAACCAAACTTTTTTGTAAAAGTATAATATATGTCATGTATTAATGGTAGTTGTTATTTACCTCAACCTCCTAGAGCATGGTCTAGAGTTCAAAATAGTTGTTCTCTTATCACTAATACTAACAATAATAGCTTAGTAATAGACCCTTATACTAAACAAATAATTTCACACACAGTTTTAGGGGAAAAAATAGCTATGTTAAATAAAGGAAATATACTACAATACAAAGCCAATAGTAGTAATTTAACAAAATCACAAAAATATTCAAAAATAGCTAAAGGTCAATGGGTAAATCGTAATACTACTTGGGCTGTCCAATCTACAAATGGATATACAAATCCAAATTCAACCAGTTTAAAACGTGTGTCGAATATCAATATTGCTATTAATCCATTAACTGGAGCTATTATTGGGCCTACATTAGCTCCTCCAACATGTATTTCACCTATAATTATTGATAACAATGCTTTACCTGCTAATGAAAGTAGTAGCGGTGATAAAGAACCAGATATACCTCCACCTGTAGAGCCTAGTCCAAGTAGCAACGTATTTCCGTCCATTATACAAGTTACTCCATTAGAGCCAATAGTTATACAAGATGGAGGTAATTTGATATGTTCGATTCAAGAAAATGTATGCACTGGTGAAACTAAACAATCTCTTAGTCAACAATTATGTCATCCTACTACAGATTCAGATGTTCCTGGTAAAATACAAGATTTGTGTTGGAATGATGGAATGCAAACGTGGTATCCAAGACAAAGATATATAATGACAAATAGTGAAAATAAATGGCCAATTAATGCTAAATTATTTGGTTCTATAATTATAAATGCTCCAGTAATTACATATGTTAGTTCAAACGCAAATATAATAACCTTAAATTGGACTTTAGATAATTCTTGTTTGAAAGCATCCAATTTTAATATTTATCAAGATGGTATTTTAATTGTAGTTGTAGATGGTAATACATTTACAACAGACATAATTATATATGAATGTAAAACATATGAATATTACATTATATCTGAAAATATATCGGCTAAAACGACAAGTGAATATTCTAATGTTGTTAGTATAAAACCGAATATATGCTAATAATTTATTTACATATATATAAATATATATAAATATATATAAATATATATAAATGGAACCAACTGATTTTGTTGTTGAATGTCCTCATTGTAAAAGTCCAGTGCTAATTGAAAAACTGAATTGTGCTATATTTCGTCATGGGTCATTAAAATCAGACGGACAACAAATTGCCCCCCATACATCAAAAGAATTATGCGATTATTATATTGAAAAAAATCTAATTAATGGTTGTGGGAAACCATTTAAGGTTATTAAAGAGAATAATAATAGCAATTATGTTGCTATTGTATGTGAATACATTTAGGAAATGTTTACGCTCGTAAACTGGGATTCATGCAAACCGCTTGTGTTGGAAAAACGTCTCCACTCATACAAACGTCATTAACCCCTATTTCAGAGCATGAACGTATGCCTTGTTCTTCTCCAATATAACACCATCCTGATTTTCCAGTTGTTTGTATTGAACTTCTAGAATCATCAGGTGTAACTTGTTCAGCCGTTTGTTTTGCGTTATCTAGCGCCCGAACTAATGAATCACGTTGCCACTTTTCAGCTCTTTCTCCTTGTTGTATATTATATTGAACTGGTAATGATGAATTGGCTGGTTGTCCTTGAGGATAAGAAAGACCGGTTGATGTTCCGGTTGTCGATATTGGAACCCCGTCATTTTGCTCCGGCGCGCCGGCATTATTTTTCATAGCCGTTTCTTGAATAGTATCAATTGTGTCAGTTGTTGTGTTTGCAATAATGTCTACACCTGCTTTAGTTCCGGTAGCGGCGTTTTGTACTGTTTGTTTTGTAGTTGTTAGTGTGGCATAACCAAATAATTTTAATAATGGCCCAAATATTTGTTGAAATATATTAGCTGTTTCTTCTGTTCCTTTTGCTAAATAAGCAAATATATTTATTCCTAATAGCGCTAAAATTAGAATAATAATTACCCATGTTTGCCATGTTATATTCGTTATATAACTTAGCATTCCTAAATTTGATGAACCACTTTCAGGTAAAGGGGTTAACGATGGAAAATCATCCGGAATTATATCGGTAACAGATTTTATATATTCATGATTACTCATTATATTAAAATTACATATTAATTTTTTATTACTTCGTTAAAATAATAATTTTATTACTATTCTAAATTTATTATTTAGTATCTATTATATGACAAGAATTGGAAAAAAAAATTCCATAAAAGTTGGGGCACATGATAATGAAGATTTACCACATTATCATTTAATGATAAAAAGTGCTCGTGGAAGAATTGTAGAAATTCCAGAAACATTTTTACATAGTAATTTAGATAGAAAGATTAGTGCCGTTACTATAGCCGATTTAAAAAATATAGTTGAAGACCGAGAGCTTAATTTAGACAAATCTGGAACTCCTCAACCATTTACTTTATTTTGGAAAGGCAAAAAATTAGAAGACACCAATGTTAAATTACGTAAAATAGTAGTAGAAGGCACAAAAATACACCCATATCATCAAAATTTAGATAATCCTATTGTTGTAATATTGAATGCCGATATTGGAGAACAAGTTGAATCACATGATTATGATTCAATGGACCCTGATACACCCCGGCGCGCCGGAGGAAAAACAAAGCGACTACGCAATAAATCTTATAAACGAAAATCTTATAAACATAATAGAATATAATTTTACTTAAATGTTAATAAATACAAAAACTTATTCAAATCGCCTAATATTTCATCTCTTATATTCAATAAATCGCTTTCTTTATTATCTATATATATACTCATATTTATCATAAATTCTTTATATTTATTTATTTCTTTTGTAAACGCATTTACATCATTATAATCTAATAGAGGCAATGACTTTTTCCCAGTTAAATTTACTCTACCACCTGTTTTACCCAACATAACTTCAACAAATTTATCAATATTTTCATTCAAATTGCTATATAATTCATCAGTTGCTTTATGTTGTGCATAACTAGTTGTTTTCCAATGATATAGTTTTACTGTATTCAACATCTGCAAAAACATAGTTACTATTTTTTCATTTATATTTTTAACATTATTATTTTTTCTAGTTCCTATTTTTTTACGCTTTGTTCTACTATTTTTCATTATATAATAATAAAATACTTTAAT